>Ga0070741_10000145_pt1 | contig 273962 bp, 277 predicted proteins | sample Coa_R1_4_FD_66440 | JGI IMG/M metagenome (GOLD analysis project Ga0070741, IMG submission 66440) | Surface soil microbial communities from Centralia Pennsylvania, which are recovering from an underground coalmine fire - Coalmine... | ecosystem: Environmental > Terrestrial > Soil >...
GGACCTTCGCGACTTGGGCCGCCGAGTGCATCAGGTGTCCGTCACTGAAGAGAACACACCCTTCGCTCGGCCATCGCCACCCGCCCCAACGTCAATCGACGGTGATCAAACGTCCCTTGGTAGCAAGGACGGGATAAATATGGTTATAGACGCGCGGCACGAGAAGAAAAAGAGGTCGCGTCAATTTTTTTGCGGTTGCCAACACATTGCCAACACCATGCTCACGCTATTCACAGTGGACCTTCCGCGATCCTGCGCTCTATGCTGAGCACAATAGAAGACGGCCGATCGAATGACGGCCGCATCGCCCGGGAGGACATCATGACGAAGCACACCGATCACCACCCGTCGCGCCGCCGCGTGTTGCAAGGCGCGCTTGCCGCCGCCGCAATACCGGCAGCAGCACGCATTGCCGCAGCGCAATCGCGCACGATGACCGCCGCCGGTTTCGAGACCGGCGCCGACGTCGCCAAGGCCGAGACCGAGGGTGAATTCCTCTTCTACACGCATGACAGCGATCCGGCGGGCGCCGCGATCGTCGAGGCGTTCCACGCCGACTTCCCGAAGATCAAGGCCTCCTATTTCCGCGCGCAAAACGGGGCGCTGTTCAGCAAGCTCCTCGCCGAGCGCTCGGCAGGCCGCTTCGTCGTCGACGTCGTGCAATTTTCCGAGGTGAGCACCGCGCTCGATTTCCGCAAGCGCGACGGCTACGAGCTTTACGTGTCGCCGCAGGCGGCGGCCTACAATGCGGACGCGCTCAGCTCGCCCGCCGGACACTTCTTCTATCCCGGGATCGATTTCGTCGGCATCGTCTATAATTCCGAGAAGGTGCCCGCTGCCGACGCGCCGAAGACCTGGAAGGACCTGATCGACCCGCGCTGGAAAAACGTGATCAGCTGCAAGCAGTCGACCAGCGGCATGCAGTTCGTACAGTGGTACGAGCTCAAGAAACTCTACGGCGACGGCTACTGGAAGGAGTTCGCCAAGCTGCGTCCGCATTCCTTCGATTCGCGCGCGCAGATGTTCGAGCGCCTCGCCAAGGGCGACGAGCGCGTCACCATGCTCGGCGAATGGGCCGGCTACCAGCTGGTCAAGGACCGCGGCGCGCCAGTCGTGTTCCTCGCGCCCGACGACGGGCTGCCGGCGACACCGCTGGCGACCGGCATCGTCACCAAGGCGCCGCATCCGGAAGCGGCGAAGCTGTTCATGGACTGGCTGATGTCGCCGAAAGGCCAGACGCTCTACCAGAGCAACAAGTATCTGTATTATCCGTCGCTGCGCAAAGATGCCCCGCCGATGCCGGGCGGCATCAAGCTCACCGACTACAAGCTGCTGCTGCCGAAAGACCTTGCCGACTACGAGCGCGTGCACCCGACCTTCGTCAAGGAATGGAACGCGATGTTCGGGCTGTAGCAGCACCGATGTCGACCGCCGCGATACGTTCCGCCGCGCCCACGCAAAAAATCGTCGGCGCGGCGATCGCATTCATCGCCGCGGTCCTGGTGCTCTATCCGGTCTTCTATCTGCTGCAGGCGGCACTCGATGTGGGCGATCCCGATATCCGCCCGCCCACTGCCTATGGCTTCGACAATTTCGCGCTGCTCCCGAACTACTGGGAGATCATGCTCAACACGCTCGGCGTGTCGTTCGCCGCGACGGCGATAGCGCTCGTGTTCGGCTTCGCCACCGCCTGGATCCTCTCGCGCACCAACGTCCCCTGGCGCGGCGCCATCGAGCAGCTGATGGCAGTGCCGTACTACGTGACGCCGCTCCTGGGCGCGCTGGCCTGGAGCCTGCTTGGCGCGCCGGAGAGCGGCTTCATCAACCAGTTTTGGCGGGCGCTCGGCGGCCACGACGCGGTGATCGACATCACCGGCCCGATCGGCATCGCCTGGGTGATGGCGCTGTTCGAGGGCTCAGTGGCCTTCGTGATGATCAGCGCGGTGATGAAATCGATGGACCCTTCGCTCGAGGAGGCGAGCCAGGTGATCGGGGCCGGGCGCTTTCGCACCATGCTCAAGGTCACGCTGCCGCTGGTCGCGCCGGGCGTGCTCGGCGCGGCGATCTATGTCTTCGCCGAAATGCTCGGGTCATTCTCCGCGGCGCTGGTGCTCGGCTCGCCCAACCGCTTCTACGTCATCACCACGGCGATCTATCAGCTGGTCTCGCAATATCCGCCGCGGCTGCCGCTCGCCGCGGCGATGGGAGTCTCGCTGTTCGCGGTGATGTTCGCGATGATGTTCATCTACCGCCGCATCACGCGCGAGCGCAGCTATGTCACCGTCGGCGGCAAGGCCTTCCGACCGCGGACCATGGACATGGGCCGCTTGCGCTGGGTGCTGTTTGCGGTGTGCATCGCCTATCTCGCCATGTCGGTATTCCTGCCGATGGCGACGCTCTTCTTCGCCTCGGTGCAGCACCTGGCCACGGCGTTTCCGCGTGCCGACAGCTTCACGCTCGAGCATTATCGCACCGCGTTCTCGCTCAACGCGATCCGCTCGGCCATGGGCAACAGCCTGTTCCTCGGCTTCGTCACCGCGACGATCGGCGTGCTCGTCACCGGGCTGCTTGCCTGGATCATCCAGCGCTCGCGGCTGCCCGGCCGCAACGTGCTCGAATATATCGTCATGTTTCCGCAAGCCGTGCCGCGACTCGTGTTTGCTTTCGGCATGATGTGGGCGTGGCTGGTGTTTCCGATCCCGATCTACGGCACCATCTGGATCCTGCTCATCGCCTATCTCACGGTGTTCCTGCCGCTCGGCGTGCGCACGATCTCCGGCGTGCTCGTGCAGCTCGACAAGAGCCTGGAGGAATGCGGCGAGGTCTGCGGCGCCAGCTGGGGCTTCCGCCTGCGCACCATCACCATCCCGCTGCTGGGACCGGGCCTGCTCGCCGCCTGGCTGCTGATCTTCGTCGCCGCCGTGCGCGAGCTCGGCGCCTCGATCCTGCTGATGGGACCCGACAGCAAGGTGCTCACGCCCGCCATTGTCGAATCCTTCTTCTCCTCATCGAGCGAGCTGACCGCAGCGATGGCGCTCATTCAGACCGCGGTCGTCGGCGCGATCATGCTCGTGTTCCTGATGCTGACGCGCCGCGCGGCGCAAGCCGGAGCGTAAGGCCATGGCGCAGAGCCTGCCGATCGAGGTGACGGATCTGGAGATCCGCTATGGCGCGGTCGCCGCCGTCGGCCCGATCAGCTTCACCGCGCAAGCCGGGAAGCAATTGACGCTGCTCGGTCCCTCCGGCTGCGGCAAGACCACCGTGCTGCGCGCGGTCGCCGGGCTGGAGCGGCCGCATGCGGGGCGCGTCCGCATCGGCGACACCACGGTGTTCGACAGCGCCGCCGGCATCGATATCCCCGCGGAGCAACGCGGCCTGTCGATGGTGTTCCAGTCTTATGCGATCTGGCCGCACATGACGGTGTTCGACAATGTCGCTTACGGGCTGCGCGTGCGGCGCAAGAGCACGGCCGAGATCAAGACACTGGTCGCGCAGGCACTCGAGTCGGTGCAGATGGGCGCCTTCGCCGAGCGCCGCGCCTCGCAGCTCTCCGGCGGACAGCAGCAGCGGGTCGCCCTGGCACGCGCCTGCGCGTTCTCTCCGTCGGTGCTGCTCTTCGACGAGCCTCTCTCCAATCTCGACGCCAAGCTGCGCGGCGACATGCGCATCGAGCTGCGCGAGCTGCAGCATCGCCTCGGCATCACATCGCTCTACGTGACGCACGATCTGGAAGAAGCGCTGGCGATGTCCGACGCCATCATCGTCATGCGCGCCGGCGGCATCGAGCAGACCGGCGCGCCGGGCGACATCTACAATTTCCCGCGCACCGCCTTCGTCGCCGATTTCGTCGGCTCGGCCAATCTGATCGAGGGGCGTGTGCGCGCGGACCTTGCCTCGGGCGACAGCATCGCCATCGAGACCGTCGGCGGACAGCTCGTCTACGGCGTCGCCCATGGGCGCATGTCGTCAGAGCGGGCGACACTCTCGGTGCGCGCGGTGCATTTTTCATTGACGGTGCAGGCGCCCGCGGACGGCCGCAACATCTGGCCGGTCTTAATCCACCGTGCGGTGTTCCTCGGCGACCTCACGCAGGTGCATGTGGCCTGGGGTGATCGCGACCTGATCGTCCGCCAGGCAGGACTGCAGGCGTGGACGGAGGGCCAGCGCGCTTATCTCTCGGTCGACCCGCGCCATTGCGTGCTGCTGGAAGCGGATTAACCTCCAACGCGACGATTTTTGCGCGGCGCCGGCACACCCTCGCGTCAGGCATTATACTGGTTCGCCAATATCCCGTGCGGGGGTCGCCATGTGGTTTCGCCTACTCGTCCTCCCTCTCCTCCTTTTGCCCGCCCCGGCGCTCGCCGGCGCCAAGGAGAAGATTGCCGCCATGGCTCCGGCGGCGACGGTCCTCGTCGTCGACGCCGCAGGTAACGAGCTCGTGGCGCAGAACGCGGACAAGCCGTTCGTCCCCGCCTCGGTGACAAAGATCGTGACCGCCTGGCTGGCGCTGGAGACCTTGGGCGCAGACTACCGCTTCGAGACGACATTCTATCTGGACGACCATCGGGTGCTCTATGTGCGCGGCGGCGGCGATCCGTTCCTGATCTCCGAAGAGCTTGCGTTGCTCGCGCCGGAGCTGGTCGCCGCGGTCGGCAAGCAGCCGCTCGCCGGCATGGTGCTCGACGCGAGCTACTATCCTCTCGACATCCGCATCCCCGGCATCGAGGACACCAGCCGATCGTACAACGCGTTGAATTCCGCGCTCGCGGTGAACTTCGACACGATCAGCGCCATGCGCAAAGGCAACAAGGTCACCGCCGCGGAGCCGCAGACGCCGGTCACGCCGCTGGCGATCAGCCAATTCCGGGCACGCGGACCGAACGGCCGCGGACGCATCAGCCTGGCGCAGAACCCGACGGTCAGCTTGCAATATGCCGGTGAGCTGATTGCCGCCTTCATCGAGCGGGCCGGCGGCAGCCTCAAAGGCAAAATCTCGATCGGCAGCGTTCCTGCCGAGCTGAAGCCGATCTACGTTCACAAGCAATCGCGTACGCTCGCGGAAATCCTCCATGAATTGCTCGTCGGCTCGAACAACTACACAGCGAACCAGATCTTTCTGGAGATCGGCGGTCACCGTTTCGGCGGCCCGGTCAGCCTGGAGAAGTCCCTCAAGGTCGCGAACGAGATGCTTGCCGCCCACGACCTCGCCGGCGCCATTCACCTCGAGGAGGGTTCTGGCATCAGCCGCAACGATCATTTCACGGCGCGCGGCCTCAACAAGGTGCTCGATCTTTTCGCGCCCAATGCCGGTCTGCTGAAGAAGGGCAAAGGCGCCTCCTTCAAGACCGGCACGCTCGACGGCGTGCGCACCCTTGCCGGCTACGCCAACACGGCCGAACACGGGCCCGTGCACTTCGTGATCTCATTGCAAAGCAACAACAGCGCGATGCGCTTCCAGCTGCTCGACGTTATCGAGAAGGAGCTGTAGAGGAACGCTCGAATGACTTCGTGCGACTAGAATTCGTAGAGCCGCGCAGGATTATCGACGAGGATCTTCTTGCGAATCCCGGCGTCTGGCGCCCAGGTGGGTAGCAGATTGAGCACAAACCCGTCGTCGACTTGCCACAGCGGAGTTATTCTAGAGGTGCTGCCGCCGGCTGAATTCGGATGCGGCCAGTTCGTGCCCCACAGGATGCGGTCGACATTGGCATCGATCAGCATCTGCGCGAGCGGCGTGAAAGCGCCATAGTTCTCGCGACGGCCGCCGCTCACCGAAATCTTCACATAGGCCTTGCCGGATTTCACGAGGGCGACCAGATCGGAGAAGCCGGGCTGTGACACCCCAAGCTCCTCCTTTGCATTTCCGAAGTGATCGAACACCAAGGTCACCGGCGAGGCAGCCAGCGTGTCTTTCATCGCGGCGATCACCGGTAGCGTGGTGTTGAGCTGGATATGCCAGTTGCGGCTCTTCACGCGCGCAGCGGCTGCGAGGAAACGCTCAGTCGCAAGTTTGGGATCGTTGACACCGGTCGTCGAGAGATTGAGCCGGATGCCCTTAAAGCCAAGCGACGTGAGCCTATCCAGCTCGGCATCGGAGGTCTTGTCGTCGATGACGGCAACGCCGCGGGCATTGTTGCCGCGCGCTGCCATCCCATAAATCGTCGCGGAATTGTCGGGGCCGTAGACGCTCGGCGTCACGATCACCACACGTTGGATTTTGAGCGCCTCGTGCAGCGCGGTCATTTCTTCCGGCAGCGCCGTCTCAGGCGTATATGTGCGCCCCGCAAACCACGGAAATTTAACCGGATCGCCATGGATGTGCGTGTGGCAATCGCACGCACCCGCGGGGACATCAAAGTTGATGCCGATCGCCGGCTGAGATGCCTTGGCATAGCCGCAGCGCGGTTGCACCAGCACGGCGGCAGCAGCCGCCCCGAGCGTGAATTCGCGACGCCCAATCATCATCATTCCCCACTTGTCGAATGCGTGTCCTCTGGCCCGCGGCAACGTATCTTACGGGCCAAATAGCGAGGTCGAAAGGGTGCGGCTGGCTGCTGAGGTACAAACCCTAAAAACAGCCTCCGGGGCGGTCCGCGCTAAGCGTGAGCCGGTACGGCCGGTAGCGCCGGCCGCCTATCGGTCAGAAAATTTGTCGTGATATTGCCGGCGACGAAGTCCTCGTCGCGCATGATCCGCGACAGGAAGTCGACGTTGCACTTGACGCCTTCGATCCGGGTTTCGGCAAGCATCTCCCGCATGATTTGGATCGCCTCGCGGCGATCCTGCCCGTGGCTTATAAGCTTGGCGATCATCGGATCGTAAAATGGCGTAATAGTATCGCCGGCTTGAAATCCAGTGTCGACGCGCCGGCCCTCGCCCGCAGCCGGCAGCTCCAGCACCGAAAGCTTGCCAGGCGACGGCAGAAAATTCTTGTCCGGATTCTCCGCGTAGAGACGGCATTCGATGGCGTGACCTCGCGGACGCATTTCCGATTGAGCGATATGTCTCACGCTGCCGCGCGCCAGTTCGAGCTGCATTGCAACGAGATCGCGGCCGGTGACCATTTCGGTGACCGGATGCTCGACCTGGATTCGCGTGTTCATTTCGATGAAATAGCCCTCGAAGCTTGACGCATCGACGACAAACTCCAGCGTACCGGCCCCGCGGTACGATACGTGGCGGCACAAGGCCACGGCTGCCTCGGCTAAACGTTCTCTGACTTTATCCGGAAGACCTGGCGCCGGGGATTCCTCGATGATTTTTTGAAACCGGCGCTGGATCGAGCAATCACGTTCAAAGAGATGGACGGCGGATCCATCGCCGAAGCCAAACACCTGGATTTCGATATGTCTCGCCGCAGCAACAAAGCGCTCGAGATAGACGGTGCCATCTCCGAACGAGCGCTCGGCCAGCGATTGCGTGGTTTTCACTTCCTGCAGAAGCTCCGCAGGCGTGCGCACCTGCCGCATCCCGATTCCGCCGCCTCCCGCAGCAGCCTTCACGAGAAGCGGGTAGCCGACTGCACTTGCGGCAGCCTCGACGTCCTCAAGAGCGTTGACGGCGAAACGCCGGCTCCCGGGCAGAACCGGCACACCAGCGTCGGCCGCGATTTTCCGCGCGCACTCCTTGTCACCCATATCGTCGATCGAAGCGGGGCGCGGCCCGATCCAGACGAGACCGGCAGCCTCGACGGCGCGGGCAAATTCGGCATTTTCGGCCAGAAATCCGTAGCCCGGATGGACGTAGCGCGCGGCTGCCTTGCGCGCGATTTCGACGATCAACTCGCCTTTCAGATAGCTTTCGCGCGCGGGCGCGGGTCCCAGATGGTACACCTCATCGGCAAGCTTCACGTGCATCGCATTGGCATCGGCGTCGGAAAACAGCGCGACGGCGGACATGCCGAGCTTGCGGCAGGAGCGAATGATGCGACAGGCGATTTCACCGCGATTGGCGATCAGGACCTTTTCCGTTGCCATGCGTGAGCGCCCAACCTCAAACGGTGAGTGTGACGAGGACCGCACCTTCCTCGACGGTGTCGCCCTCACCGACGAGAATTTCCTTGATCGTCCCCTTCTCAGGCGCCAGGACCGGGATCTCCATTTTCATCGACTCCATGATCATCAGCTTGTCGTCCTCGACGACGGTTTCTCCGACCGCCTTCAGGATTTTCCAGATGCTTCCGGCGATCTCAGCCTTTATCGGGATGTCGCTCACGATGGGCTCCTCTCGATCTCAGGGACGGCTCACATGCATGTCGCATCGTTCATGGCGCGTGCGGTCCCGATCCTGTGTTCGATGATACGGACAGCAGCCAAGGCCACAGCCGCAGGGGCAATCTCGTCGAAAACGGCGATCCCGGAGCGCGCAGCAACGTCGCGGTAGTGGCGCCGGCGATCATCAAGTTCTTTCGAGCCGTCCGAGCGGAGCACCAGTGCGAAGCGAGCGGCTTGCCCGTTCTGCTCGCGCGCGGCAGCCGCGGCCGCTATGATGGTGTCGAGTGGATCGACACCCTCGCGTCCGACAAACGATGCAAGGTTCAGGTGCATCAAGACGACATCGACGTCGCCGCTTTGATAGATCGTATTCAGGATTTTCGCGGCGATGCGGCCGCTGTCCTGTTGCAGCGCGCTCACCGGCGCGTCGATCGGATTGCTGACGCTGGTCCCGGAGCCCAACTGCAACGCCTCAAGCTGCTTCCTGGTGGGCTCCGCGAAGGGCGATATCTCGATCCCCTGCGCAGCGAATTGATCGGCCGCGAGCACGCTCATCCCGCCGCCATTGCCGAACAATGCCAGGCGGCGTACCGGCCTTTGCGGCTGCAGACCCATGAACTGCAGGGCGACGAGCGTATCAAGAAACCGATCCACGTCCGCGACGATGACAGTCGGAGTTTGCGCGGCCAGAGCGCTCCACGTGCGATCGTCGTCCGCCAGCGCCCCCGTGTGCGACGCCGCCGCGACCCGGCCTTGCGCCGTACGGCCGCCCTTCATCAAGACGACCGGCTTGCTGGTTTTGCTCTCGCGGAGCAGATCAAAAAAGCGACGGCCATCCTTCACGTCTTCCAGATAGAGCCCGACGATGCGGGTGGCCGGATCATTGAGGTAGAACTCCAGAAGATCGGTCGGCGTTACGTCCGCGCTATTCCCGATCGTCACGAGTCCGCTGAATCGGAGACCACGGACTTGACCACGCTTGATGATATCGGTGCCTAGCCCTCCGCTCTGGAGGATCACGCCGATGGAGCCGGATTCGCGCGGTGCATCGGCGGCGAATGTCAGGCCGCCGCGCGGCGAATAGGCGCCGATGCAATTCGGTCCGAGAATCCGACACCCGGCGGCACGCGCAGTGGCGACGAGCTCGCGTTCGAGTGCTTTTCCGTCTTCGCTTTCACCAAAGCCGGAAGCGATCACCTGGGCAAATCTGACCCGACCATGTGCGGATCTCAGAAGGCCAGCCACACGCTCACCGGCAATCGAGACATATGCGTAGTCAATCGGTTGCGGCGTTTCGGACATGCTCCGATAGGCGCGCAGCCCCTCGATTTCAGGCGCAGTCGGGTGGATCGGATAGATCGCGCCGGAAAATCCGAATGACTTCAGACGCCGAATGACAATATTCGCACGCTTGCCGCCCTCGGCTGAGGCGCCGACGACCGCGATCGTCGAGGGCTGGAACAGAGGCTGAAACTCCTTCAATACGTCGCCGGCAGCTGGGATGGTCTTCTTCGGCTGCGGCCTGGCATCGACCTCATCCGCCGCGAGCACGATGGCGGCGTCGACGGCAACTGCGCGCTTGCTGTCGACGATCACCGGATTGAGGTCGAGCTCGGCGATCGAGGGGTTCCGCATCATGAAACCATGCTCACCACCGACCTTCAGCAACATATCGATCAGCGCCTCACGCGAAACCGGCGCGCGGCCGCGCGCGCCGTCAAGCAAAGGCGCGCAACGCAACTCATCCAGCATGCGGCCCGCCTCTTCCCGCGTAATCGGACAGAGCCGGTAACAGACGTCCTTGAACACCTCGATATAGATGCCGCCCATCCCCACCATGACCATGGGGCCGAAGCGCGGATCGTTCACCCCCCCGATCACCATTTCAGTGCCCGGCGTCGCCATTTCTTCGACGAGATAGCCCTCGAGCTTGGCCGAAGCGTTGGCCGCCGCCTTCTGCAATTTGCCAATCGCTTCCTCAACGGCACCCGCGGTTCCGAGGTTCAGCCGTACGCCGCCGATATCGCTCTTGTGCAGGACCTCGGACGATACGATTTTGGCGACGACCGGAAACTTCAGGTCCTTCATTTTCGATTTTGCCTCCGCCGCATCACGCAAGACGACGCCGCGCGGGACGGCGATGCCGGCTTCCCGAAGCAGCCGCTTCGCAGCTGGTTCGGCCAACGTTTGGCGCCGCGAGGCAATCGGACTGGGCTGATCGTCAGGACGATGAACCGATCGGGATATGTCGCTCGCAATTTCAGACATAGCTGGTTGGCCAGCCAGCCAAATGATGCTGTCCGACTCCATTCGTTAGACGGAGGCGATGCACCTTGAGCATCTGGAGCAAATAATTTCGCGTGTCGCGGGGATCGATGACATCTTTGACGCCGCAAATCGCAGCCAGATCGTAGGCGGATCCGCCACGCGCGCGCATCTCGTCCACCAGTTGATTGAATCGCTCCGGGTCGTCCTCCTCTTCGATCCCGTGGACGATCGAGACCGCCGAGCGCGGATCCATGAAGCTGACATCAGCCGTCCACCATGCGGCGATCTCCTCCACCGTTCCGCCCGCTCCCATATTGATGAATCCGCGGCCGTAGCTCTTGCGCATGATGATCGTGATTTTTGGCACCGTCGCTTGCAGGAGCGCGTTCATCCAATTGATGACTTTGCCGATCACGCCGTCGCGTTCCGCCTCCGGTCCGATGAGGAATCCAGGCTGGTCCTGCAGGAAGACGATGGGGATGTTGTAGCTGTCGCAAAGAACGATGAAGCTGGTCGCCTTGCTGCAGCCGTCGGCGTCCATGGCGCCGCCTTTGAATTGAGGATTGTTGGCGATGAAGCCGACCGACCGCCCGTCGATCCGCGCCAGCGCCGTCGTCAGACTGCGGCCGAACCGCGCCTTTAATTCAAAAAAGCTCCCGAAGTCGACGAACAGCTCGACTACTTTGCGAACGTCATAGACTTGATAGGGCGACTCCGGAAGCAAGCTGAGAACCGATTGCACGTCCTGGCCGGATTCCGGCGGGACCGGCACGACCGGTGGAGGTTCATTGGCGTGGCTCGGCAGATAGCTCAAGAAAGTCTTGAGCATGTCGATCGCCTCCTCGTCGGTTTCCGCGACGGCGTCAGCGAAACCGGTCGACTCCGCGTGCACACGCCAGCCGCCCAACTCCTCGCCCGTAATCGTGCGTTTGAGCGCCTTGGTGACCATGCGCGGACTCGCGACGGCCATGACCGAACCTTTGCGCATCACCGTGAAGTCGGATGCGCAGGCGTGCCAGGCCGCAGAACCGAATGCGAATCCCATGACGGCAGACACCCAGGGAGCTTCGCGACGCCGCAGAAAGCGGCCGGCTTCGTTGGTGTTGCCCATGCCCTCGCCCATGACATCCGGCATGCGGATGCCCGTCGATTCACTGAGAAACACGGTCGGAAAGCCGCGCTTGGCTCCGATGTCCTTGATGTGGCTCATTTTCTTATTGTTCGTCGCACTCGATGACGAGCCCTTCACGGTGAAGTCATAAGACACGACCCCGACCGGACGGCCGTTGACCTCCCCGAAGCCGCAGACCTTTCCATCGGTCGGCGTCTGCTCGCGCATTTCCTTGATGTAAGAAACGCCGAAGAGGCCGCTCTCGTTGAAGCTGCCGGCGTCGATCAACCGCTCCACGCGCTCCCGCGCGTTGAGCACCCCCTGCTCCTTGCGCTTCGCCAATTTCTCCGGACCGCCCATCGCCATCGCCGTTCGACGGCGCGCTTCATGATCTTCGATCTTCTTTTCGAAAGGCATGATTGAAATCCTGACCGTGGCGTTTGCCTACGATAATTCGGGAAATGCATCCGGCACTGCGCGCGGATCCGGCCCGATGTATTTCGACGATGGATGGATCAGCCGGTTATTCGCTCTCTGTTCCGAGATGTGCGCGATCAGCCCTGGTACGCGAGCGATCAAAAACATCGGCGGAAACAACGCCGTCGGCAACCCGCACAACCGATAAATGACCGCCGTGTAGTAATCGAGGTTGGCGAACATCTTCTTGTCGCGATCCATGACGTGCTCGATGCGCTCGGCCACGTCGAACAACATTCGATCGCCAGCGGCATCGGCCAGGCGTTCGGCCCACCGCTTGTTGATTGCGTTGCGAGGATCAGCGGTCGAATAAGCGCGCTGGCCAAATCCGAAGATGACGGCCTTATTGGCCAACATCTCGCGCAGCCCTGCCTCAGCCTCGTCGGGACTCTTGAACCGGTCGAGCATGTCCATGACACGCGCATTCGCACCGCCGTGCAGCGGGCCACGCAACGTGCCGATCGCAGAAATCAAGCTCGAGTAGAGATCGGAGCGCGTCGACGTCGCGATCCGCGCCGCGTAGGTCGACGCGTTGAAATCATGCTCCGCGTAGATGATCAGCGAGACCTCGATCGCCCGCCTATGCAGCTCGTCCGCTGAACGGCCGTGCAGCAGATGGAGAAAATGGCCGGCCATCGAACTTTCGCCGCTCTCCGTATCGATCCTCTTTCCCGATTTATGGAAGTGCCACCAGTACAAGAGCATCGAGATCAAGGCGTTGCCGAGAGGCGCGGCCGTGGTTGCGAGCACAGCTTTTGGCGAATCCGGCTTCAGCGTGGCGAGCAGCGAGCAGCCCGTGCGCAGCACATCCATCGGATCGGCATTCGCCGGGATCGCCTCGAGCAGACTTATGATCGCAGCCGGCAACGCACGTCCTAGCGCCATAGCTGCCTTGAAATCTTCCAGTTGGGCCGGCGTGGCCAGATCGCCGTGAGTCAAAAGAAAAAATACATCTTCGTAGCTCAGCCGCCTCACCAGCTCTTGTATTTCGTATCCGAAATAGAAAAGACGATTTGTGTCCTTGTCGATTTTGCAGATGCGCGTTTCGTCGACGATCACACCGGCAAGACCTTTCGCCACCTCCACGACAGAGCTCCCTACGTGTTCTTGGGCCCGACGACGCCTAGCCCCGTAGGATCAAATCACACGATCAATGAAACAAAAAACGAAATAGACTGACCTATTCAGTAAGGAAAATTGACGGTGCGCGACCTGTTTGCTATTCGTCAAGTGGGGACGCGAGGTCAGGCCATGTCGCTTCGAGCATTGCGCGCCTTTGTTGCCATCGCAGAATCCGGGTCTTTTGGCGGTGCCGGCGAACGACTGTTTTTGACGCATGCGGCGGTCAGCATGCAGATCAAGACCTTGGAGTCCGAGCTCTCGGTTTCGCTGTTTGACCGCTCGCGCCGACCTCCACAATTGACGGAATCCGGCAAGGCGCTGCTGCCAATGGCGGTCGACTTGATCCGCGCATACGATCGACTCCCTACCGCATTGCAGGCGCCCCATACTCAAAACCTGCGTCTCTCGGTGGGCGCGATCCCGAGTTCGCTCACGAGCTTCACTCCGTTGATCTTGAACTCGCTTCGCCAGCGGAACCCAGACCTGCATCTGACCGTCACCAGCCGGATGACGGAAGAACTCATTCAGATGGTCGAGGTCGGCAGCATCGATGCGGCATTCGTGAGCCACATTCCCGAACCGCTGACGGGACTCGAATGGCGACCACTGTTTCGTCAACCGCTCGTTCTGCTTGCGCCGCCTGATGCGCCGATGCTGCCAGCCGAGCAGTTGCTGGCGGACATGCCGTTCATTCACTTTCGCCGCGGCATGTGGGTCGGCCGGCTGATTGAGAATCTGCTGCGGACCCTTGGCATTCAGGTGCGCGAGATCATGGTGCTGGACACGGTGGAGGCGGTCGCCTCTATGGTTTCGCTCGGCCTTGGGGTCGCGATTGCTCCGATGCGGAGGCACAATTTCACGCTTGAAAGAGCCCCTCGTATCGTGAGCTTGCCGCGCCCGACCGTCTACCAGACACTCGGCCTCGTTTTCCGCACCGCCCGCAAAAACGATCCGCTGATCACGTCATTGATCGACGAAGCCGCGGCACTCCCCGACGATCGGTACGTGGACAGCTAAGCGCGGCCTACGGCTCTGGCCGATGCACGCTATTTGGACTTCGTCATCGCGGCACCGACCACTTTCGACCATTTGGCGATATCTGACGCCAACACATTCTTGAACTGCTGCTGAGTTCCTCCGGAGACAATCACGCCGATCTTCTCAAGGCGCGCGCGCAGTTCCGCGTCTGCCAGGAGCTCGTTGACGGCCGTGTTGAGCCGCTCGACGATTTCTGGCTTCGTGGCGGCGGGAGCGATGATCCCCTGCCAATTCTGCACGTCGAAGTCGGGCATTCCCGCTTCAGCGAATGTCGGAACGTCAGGCAAGCTTGCAACCCGCGTATTGTTGGTCACGGCCAGAAAGCGAAGCCGATCGCGCGCAGACAACAGCGCTGGGATCGCAGCGATGACCATGCTGACGTCGCCGGACCTCAGAGCCAATGTTACTTCGGCAGTGCTTTTGTAAGGGATCTGCTCGATCTCTACGCCGGTTTGATATTTAAACAGTTCGCTCGCGAGATACAGCATGCTCCCCACACCGGCAGAGCCGTAATTCAGCTTTCCCGGTTCTGATTTTGCTAATTTGATCAGGTCTTCCAATGTGTGGATCGGGCTCGTTGAGGAGACGGCAAGCACAAGAGGAAGACTGCCAACCAGCGCGATGGGAGCGATGTCTCGCAGCGTGTTGTATGGCAACCGCTTCACCACGGCCGGCGCCGAACCCAGTGCCGTGTCGGCCATCATGATCGTATAGCCATCGGGCGCAGCCTGAACCAAGTCTTGCGTGGCGATGACGGTGCCGCCTCCGGGCCGATTCTCGACATAGACTTGCTGGCCGAGACGCTCGGACAGCTTTTGCGCCATAAGGCGCGCCACGAGATCGACACTTCCACCCGCTCCGAACGGAACGAGCATGCGAATGGGTCGCACCGGATAATCGGCAGCCATAGCCGACGCCGCGAACGCCAGAGGAAAGCAAACAACAAGGATCAGCAATCTCTGCAGATTGCGCATGAGCACCACCTCCCGGCCTCGGCTTTTTTTCTTTTCAAGCGACGCACCGTGCCTTCTCCAGCTTAGGCAACGGCTGAAGCATCCGTCCAGACATCGACTGCATCGGTTGGTTTAGATCTTCTGACTCAAAAGGTTTGGAAAACTGACATAAGCGGCAGAGTGCTTTTCAGGCATATTCATTTCGCGGAGAATCCGCCATCCACATAGAGCGTCTGCCCGGTGATGTAGCCCGCGGCATCGGACGCGAGGAAAACCGCGGCTCCATAGAGATCGGTGAGCTCACCGTTGCGGCCGATCGCGGTCTGCGCCGCCATTTTGGCGTTGAGCTCCGGATCATCGAACACCGGCGCCGTCAGCGCGGTCGGGAAGAAGCCGGGCCCGAGCGCATTGCAGGTGACGCCGTGACGCGACCATTGCTCGGCGATGGCGCGGGTCAGCTGCACGATGCCGCCTTTGGCCGCGCCGTAGGGCGCCGAATTGGCGAAGGCGCGCTGCGATTGCAGCGACGCGATGTTGATGATGCGGCCCCAGCCGCGTTCCGCCATCTTCGGCGCCAGCAGTTGCGTGAGCAGGAACGGCGCGCGCAGATGGATCGCGAGATGCCGATCGAAATTCTCCACCGACACGTCCTGGAGCGGCTCGCGCAGATTGAAGCCGGCGGCATTGACCAGGATGTCGATGGTGCGCCCGCCGGCGCTCTTGACCGCGAGCGCGGGGCCGTCCGGCTTTTCCAGATCGGCCGCGACGGTGTCGGCGCTGACACCATCCTTGCGCAGTGCGTCCGCCGCGGCGGCAAGCTCCTTCGCGCGCCGCGCAGCGAGGGTCACGCTGGCGCCGGCGAGCCCGAGCGCCCGCGCCAGGGCGAGGCCGATTCCGGAATTGCCGCCGGTGACCAGCGCCGTGCGGCCCTTGAGATCGAACAGATGCGCCAGACGCGACATCAGACCTCGACCGGATCGCCCATGTCGAAATTGTGGCCGGCGAAATATTTGCGCATGCGTTGATCCGCGGTGCGCGCATGCGCCTCCATGCCTTCGAGCCGCGAGATGCGCGCGGTCGCCGTCGCCAGCACCTTGCAGGCCTCGCGGTCGGCGCGCTGCCAGGTCAGCGGCTTGAGAAACTTATGCACCGAGAGGCCCGCAGAATAACGCGCCGCGAGCTTGGTCGGCAGGATGTGGTTCGGGCCCGACGTCTTGTCGCCGAAGGCGACCGTGGTCTCCTCGCCGAGGAACAGCGAGCCGTAATTGGTGAGGCGATCGAGCCACCAGTCGAGATCCCGCGCATGCACTTCCAGATGCTCGCAGGCATAACGGTCGGAGACGTCCGCCATCTCCTCGCGCGAGCCGCAAAGCACCACCTCGCCGTAATTGCGCCAGGCGGCGCCGGCCGCGTCACGCGCGGTCGCCGGCAAAGCCGCAATCAGCGCCGGCACGCGTTCCATCACGGTGTCGGCGAGAGTGCGCGAGGTGGTGAACAGCCAGGCCGGGCTCTCGTGGCCATGCTCGGCCTGGCCGACCAGATCGCCGGCGACGATCTCCGGATCCGCCGCACCATCAGCGATGATCGCAACCTCGGAGGGGCCGGCGAACACGTCGATGCCGACCTGGCCGAACAGCATGCGCTTGGCCTCAGCGACGTATTTGTTGCCGGGACCGACGATGATGTCGGCGGCCTTGCCGGTGAACAAGCCGAAGGCGAGCGCGGCGATCGCCTGCACGCCGCCAAGTGTCATGATGATGTCCGCGCCCGCGGCCTTCATGGCATAGAGCACATAGGGATGGATGCCTTCGCCCTTGTAAGGCGTCGAGCAGGCCACCACCGTTTTCACGCCGGCCGCCTTGGCGGTGGCGATCGACATATAGGCGGAGGCGATATGGGCGTAGCGGCCGGTCGGCACATAACAGCCGGCGACGTTCACCGGCACCATGCGCTGGCCCGCTGTCAGCCCCGGGATGAGCTCGACCGAGAAATCGCTGACGCTGCGCCGTTGCGCCTGCGCGAAGCGGCGCACCTGATCGGTGGCGAAATCGATGTCGCGGCGCGCAGTTTCGGAGACTTGCTTGATGCGCCGATCGATCTCCTCGGGCGTCACCACGATCGGCCCGGACCATTGGTCGAGCTTGCGCGCATAGTCGCGCACCGCCTCCTCGCCGCCTTGCTTAATGGCAGCCAGCATCTCCGACGCAACCGCCTGTGCGCCCCCGGTCTCGGTGTCCGGCGTCGCGGTGGCTTTCTTCAGATACTCCACGGATCATCCCTTTGCAGAGAACCGGGCAGCCATGCGCGGCCGCCCGGTTCGGCGTGTCGCTTACTTCTTGTCGAACTCCGTGGCGAAGGCTTTCAGCTTCGGGTCCGCCGCCACCATCTTCAGATAGTCGTCGGTGATGTAGGCCTTGACGTCTGGCGCCTTCGGGAAGGTGCCGACCTCGACCATGAATTTGCCGATGTCGCCGAGCCACTTGTCGACGTCGGAGGCGCCCTTGCTGCGGTCCATGATCTTGAGCTGCTGGTCGAGCAGGAACACCGGGCGTTGCGCGAATTCCTTGTCGATCGCGGAGTCGGAGATATCGACGCCGCCCTGCGCGTAGAACTTCTTGGTCATGGCCTTCGCTTCCTTCGGGTTGGCCTTGGCCCAGCTCCAGGCGCGCAGATAGACCGCGAGATAGGCCGCGACCTCCTTCGGATGCTCCTTGGCGTATTCGGCGCGCACGACCAGCGCACCGGGGATGATGGCGCCGGCGTCCGCTCCCGTGCACAGCGTCTTGGCGCCGGCCTTTTCCTCCAGCGTGTAGTTGTTCGGCGCCCACACGCCGGCCACGTCGCCATTGTTCGAAATCACCGCGGAGATGATCTGTGCCTGCCCGAGATTGACAAACTGCACGTCGCCGAAGGCGACGCCGTATTTCTTCAAGCAATTGCGCACCGCGTAATCGCCGGTCGAGTTCGTGCTCAAAAGAATGCGCTCGCCCTTGAGACTCGCCGGCTTCGCCTTGAACGCGTCGAACTTGTCGCCGCGCACCATCATCACGTTGGCTTTGGATTCATCATTGGTGATGCCGATGGTGAGGAGGAGCCCGGCCCGCGCGGCACCGAGCACTGCCGGCACCGAACCCATGCCGCCGACGTCCCAGGATTTCGCCTGTCCCGCCGCTACCTGCGGCGCGCCTGCCGGAAATACCGAGAAGCTCGGATTGAGGCCGACTTCCTTCCACCAGCCCTTTTCCGTGGCGGCGTAGTACGGCAGCGCCCAGTACAGCGCCGGCTGATAGCTGACATTAATCGCGGTCTGTGCCCGCGCCTGCGGGGCCGCAGCCGCGATGAAGCCGGCGGCGATGATGGCGGCAGTTGCTCGTTTCAGCATTGCTTCCTCCCTGTGTCGGGCTCCCGGCCCTTTGCTTAGCAGTCAGTACCGCTTTTCTCCTCGCGCAGCGAACGCCAGATATACGTGCGCCAGTGAATGAATGAGTCCAAGTCCATCACGTCTTCGATGCGCTCATGTTGATCCCACTTCTCGGTGAGACGCACCGAGCGGACATCGATCACTTCCTTGATGCGACCCGGACGCCGCGTCATCACCACGACGCGATCCGCAAGATAGACCGCCTCCTCCACCGCGTGGGTGATGAACAGCACGGTGCGCGGATTAAGCCGCGCGATGCGCACCAGCTCTTCCTGCATCCCGGTGCGCGTCTGCGCATCGAGCGCGCCGAACGGCTCGTCCATCAGCAGCACGTCGGGATCGAGCACATAGGCGCGGGCGATGGCGACACGCTGCTGCATGCCGCCGGAGAGCTGGTGCGGATACGCCTGCTCGTAACCTTCCAGATGCATCAGCGCGGTCGCGCGGCTGACGCGCCTCTCGCGCTCGATCTTGTCCATGCCCTTGTTGCGCAGGCCGAGCGCAATGTTGTCGTGCACGGTCTTCCACGGAAATAAGGCGAACTGCTGAAACACCACCGCGCGGTCGGGTCCGGGCCCGCTGACCGTTCGGCCGTCGACGCTTACCGCGCCGCGCGTCGGCGTCTCGAAGCCGGCGACGAGGCGCAGGCAGGTGGTCTTGCCACAACCCGAAGGCCCGACCACGGCGACGAACTCCTTGTCGGCGATGGTGAGGTCGATGCCGTCGAGCGCGACAAAGCCGCTCGTCTTGTCGCCGAAAGTCTTGTGCACGCCAGCGAATTGGATCACCGCCATGGCCGTGCGCCTCAAGCCAGTCCGCGCCGGCGCACGGCGGCTTCGAGCGCGCGCAGCGTAATATCGATGACGAGCCCGACCAGGCCGATCGCCAGCATGGCGCTCATCACGGTGGAGGTCGAGATATTGAGCTGCGCCTGCACCATCATGAAGCCGACGCCGGTAGAGGCGACGATCAGCTCAGCACCGATCAGCGATTGCCACCCGAGCCCCGCGGAAATGCGCAGCCCGGCGACAATCGAGGCGGTGGAGGCAGGCAGCAGCACTTCGAGGATGATGCGATAGCTCGGCGTGCCCAGCATCTGCGCGGCTTCGATCAGCGAGCGATTGACGAAGCGGGCGCCGCGATAGGCGTTGATCAGGCAGGGCGGGAAAGCGCCGGCGAAGATGATCAGGATCGGGCCGCCGATACCGGTGCCGAACCACAGCGCCGCGAAGGGCACCCAGGCGATCGGCGCGATGAAGCGCAGCGCATCGAACACCGGCGAGACGATTTCGTCGAGGACGCGGAACCAGCCCATGAGCAGGCCGAGCGGAATGCCGATCACCGCGCCAAGCACGAAGCCATAGGCGAAGCGCAGTGCGCTCGACGTCAGATGCGCGGGCAATGTCGCGCCGGCGAATGGCGCCGTGAACAGGTCCGTGAAGCGCTCGCCGACCGCGAGCGGCGACGGCAGGAATTGCGGCGGCACCAGCCCGGAAATCGACAGCCCGCTCCAGACCCCGAGGAAGACCAGCACACCCGTGGCGCCATAGAGCACGGTCTCGATATGCGTGAGGTTGCGGGGTGTCGCGGTGGTCACGTCAGGCCCTGGCCAGCTGCAGCCACGGGAGCGAGCGGCTCTCGACTTCAGCAAGCAATCGGGTCGTCGCCCAGCCGAGCACGGCGACGCAGGCCATGCCGAGGAAGATCATGCCCGGATAAATGTCGGTCTGCGCGACATTGAGGATGCGGCCGACGCCGTAGACCGCACCGACGAGCTCGGCGGCGACCAGCGTGGTCCAGCTCGCCTGCAGCGACAGCCGCAGCCCGGTGAAGATCAACGGCGCCGCCGCGGGAATAAGCACTTCGAGCACGAAGCGGCGGCGCGGCGTGCCGAGCATGCGCGCCGCTTCGATCACGTAAGGCTCGATGCTGCGAACGCCGGTGAAGCTGTTGATGACCGAGGGCACGAAGGCCGCGAACCAGATCACCATGACCTTCGCGGCGTCGCCGAGACCGAGCCACAGGATGGCGAGCGGGATCCAGGCGAGCGGCGGGATCGGGCGCACGAGCGAGAACACCGGATTGATCAGCGCTTCCGCGCGCCGGCTCCAGCCCATGAGCAGGCCGAGCGGCACGCCGGTGCCCGCCGCCACGACGAAGCCGATCAGCACCAACCGCACACTGTGCACGACATGCTGCCAGAGGAGACCGTTGGCGTAGCCGGTGGTATTCGCCTGTATGAGCGAATCCCAGACGTCGAGCGGTGAAGGAAAGCGCGCGGGCGAGATCAGATCGAGCGGGATGGTCGCAACGTACCAGAAGGCCGCAAGCGCCGTGATGGTGATCGCCCCGATGACAAACCGTCGACTCATCCCGACACCCGAACGCAACGCCCCAATTTTCTTCAGCGTTTTCTGAAGCTTTTCATTGCGGCGCGGTCGCGTCAATTGCGCGCCAGCTTCTCAGCAAATGAGAAAGCGGAACGTGCTGACTGAATGCGGATTACCGCCGTACGGCGGACGCGACACCGATCGGCGTCGATCCCGACAGCCTTTTGCCGTCCGAGGACAACATCATCCGCGCCGTCGCAAAGCCGAACCAGGTGAAAGAATAAACGCCGTCGGCGCAGACGAGGCTGGCGCTGTTGCCATCCGATTGCGTGGTCGTGTTGTTGGCATTGACCCGCACCGCCACGCCATTGTCCCACAGCCAGTTGCCGAGGATGGGACCGCAGCCGCCGCGCCGAGCGGACGTATCCGACGTGGTCTTCTTTGAGTGCGACTTCTGCTCATCAGCGCCGGAGACGGACTTCTCGGTCTTGCCGATGCGGCCGCCGGCGCTTCCCGGCTCTTGCGCGAATCCGGGCACGGCGATCAATGCCGAGAAAAGCAGACCGCCCCGCAAGATGCGGTTGATGATGTGCGCCATGTTCCGCCCCCTTCGCCACGTTCCCCAGCGGATGGTAGCAACCCCGGGCCTGCGGCGCGATGCCCTTCGCCTTCCGGGGTCAGCGAGCAGCGGGATGGAAGATCGGCTCGAGTTTGGGCATGATGGCCACGACCCAAACGATCTGGCGCAAGGACGAGGTGAACATGCCGCGGCATCCGAACTACATCCCCCACGGCGTCATTCCGGCAGTGCTGCTGCCCTTCGACAACGAGCTCGCAATCGACGAAGGCGCGTTCCGCGCGCATCTGCGCGACGTTGCCGCTGTCGAGGGCCTCTCCGCCATCACCATCAATGCGCATTCCACGGAAGTCTCCTCCTGCAGCTTCGACGAGCAGCGCCGCGTGCTCGAGATCGCGCAGGACGAGATCGGCGACCGATTGCCGCTGATCAACGGCGTGTGGGCCGACGGCAGCCTGGAGGCCGCGCGCATCGCCCGCATGGCGGCGCAAGGCGGCGCGTCGGCGCTGCTGGTGTTTCCGCCGGCGCCGTTCACGCTCGGTCAATCACCCGCGATGGTGCTCGCGCATTTCAAGCGCATCGCGGACGCCACCGACCTGCCGCTGATCGCGTTCCAGTATCCGCTCGCCGGCGGCCAGGGCTATGCGAAGGACACGCTGCTCAAGCTCTGCGAGGAGGTGCCCTCGATCCGCGCCATCAAGGACTGGATCGGCAATGTGCCGCATCACGAATGGCACGTGCGCACGCTGCAGAGCCTGCCCCGGCCGGTGAACGTGCTGTCGACGCACAGCGCCTGGCTGTTCTCTTCGCTGGTGCTCGGCTGCAATGGGCTCCTGTCCGGCAGCGGCAGCGTCATCGCCGACCTGCAGGCGCGCCTGTTCCGCGCGGTGCAAGGCAACGACCTCGCGGAGGCGAAGCGGCTCAACGATCGCATCGAGCCGCTGATGCGGGTGTTCTATGCCGATCCTTTCGTCGACATGCACAATCGCATGAAGGAAGCGCTGGTGCTGCTCGGCCGGTTGCCGCGCGCCGTGGTGCGACCGCCGCTGGTCAAGATCGAGCGCGGCGAGATCGCGCGCATCCGCGCAGCGCTAGTCGAAGCGGGTCTGTTCGACGCCGGCAAGGGACGCGACGCGGCGTGAGGCGCCGCGCGCCGGATTGACCGCTTCCGCCAATTGCGATTAGATCACTGCGTTTCGGGGTCAAGCAGGCACCCCGTGAGACGGCACGCGTCCAAGCTCTGCGCAACTCGCCACGCGAGGATTGCGCACTATGGACGCCCAAAACTCTCCCTCGATCTCCCGCCCATCGATCTCGCCCGAGAGCGTGATGCTGCGGCCACTGCTGCTCAAGCCGCAATGGATGAACGGGCTTTCCGAACAGATGCTGGTCGGCCACTACATCGATCACTACGGCGGCGCGGTTCGCCTGCTCAACGAGATCCGCGTGCGGCTCACTGGGGCCGACTGGGCGCGGATGTCCTCTTTCGAGATCGACGGCCTCAAGCGCGCCGAGCTGATGGTCGCCGGCTCGGTGATCCTGCACGAGATCTATTTCGAGTCACTCGGCGGCCATGGAGACAACCCGCCCAGCGGGCGGCTCGAGCCGCCGCCACCCTTTGCGCAGGCGCTCGCGCGCGACTTCGGCAGCGTCGAAGCCTGGCATGTCGCGTTCACCGCCATGACGAAAGCGCTCGGCGGCGGCACCGGCTGGGCGATCCTTGCCTGGTCGCCGCGCCTTGACCGGTTGGTCAACCAATGGGCCGCGGATCCGGCGCATGCGCTTGCCGGCGCGACGCCGATCCTCGCGCTCGACATGGACGAGCAGGCCTATCATCTCGACTTCGGCACGGACACGGCGGCCTATGTCGACCAGGTGATGCTCAATTTGAACTGGGCGCGGATCGGCGCGCGCTATCTCTTGGCCATCGGCGAGGATGCAGATGAAGACGCGCTGTTCCTGCCCTACGGCTCGCCGCCGGACGCGCAAGCGCGCATTTCGGCCGAAGAGCTCAAGGCCACACTCGAGAAAGGCGATCAGCCGCCGCTCCTTCTCGATCTCTGCCTGCCGCGCGACCTGCCGCGGCGCACCGACATGCTGCCCGGCGCCGCCATGCACGCGCCCGCGGCGCTGCCGCAATGGGTGGAGACGCTGCCGCGCGAACGGCCGATCGCGGTCTACTGCATTTGCGGATTCCAGGTCAGCGGCCGCGCGGTGACCGAGTTGCGCAAGCGCGGCTATGACGCGCGCGCGGTCGCCGGCGGAATCACGGCGTGGCACGCGATCGGCGGCGCGACCGTGCCGCTCGACACGTCCACCTATGAGAAGGAGCCGTGAGCGCCGCTCAGAGCTTGAACAGGTCCTTGAGGAAGGCCGTCACTGAGACTTTCGCCGCGGCAGTCGCTGCGGCGTCATAGCCGACATGCGGGCCGAGCTCGACGCATGGGTCCTTGTAGGTGAAAGGCTCGCGCGTCGAGGCGTTGATCAGCAATCCGGCGGGCTCCTCGAGGATCGTGCAATGTCGCACGCTCTGGCCCTTGGCGATCAGAGCCGGCGGCACGGCGCCGAGCGGATTGTCGAATGCATGCGAAGCGGTCGGGTATTCGGTGAGGATCACGTCGCGGCCCGCGGCCTTGAGGCGCGAGACGTAAGGCTTGCACAGCGCGATCGGATTGTAGTCGTCGACAGTGCCGCCGAAGATGCGGATCGGCCGATCGGCGATATTAGCGTCGTCGATGAACGTGGTAGCGCAATCGGGATAGAAGGGCACATAGGCCGCGAATTCGATTCCCGACTTGTTCCACATCTTGTGGAAGCGCTTGACGCTCGCATAGAGCGTGCCCTGGCCACCCCGCGAAAAGCCCATGAGCCCGATGCGCTGCGGGTCGACGCGCGGATGCTTGGCTAGGACGTCAAGCGCCCGATAGCTGTCGAGGATGAAATTGAGGCGGCCGAGCGCGGCCTGGTTGGTATTGACCGTGGTGAGGCCGCGGCCGGTGAAGCCGTCGAGCGCGAAGGTCGCGATGCCCATCGCGTTGAACTCGCGCTCCCACATCTCGATATTCGGGCCCATGCCGCCGGAGCCGTGCAAGAGCACGACCACCGGAAACCGTCCACTGCCGGCAGGAAGCCGCAACTTGCCGGCCGTGACCGTCGGCTTGCCGCCCTCGCCCTTGAGAAACTCCGAGTCCGACAGGGTCAGCGTCTCGATCGGATGCAGCTCGGTCTTGACCGCCATGTCGATTCCGGCCGACCCGGCCACGACGAAAGACGGCGCTAGCAACAAAGCCGACGCCGCAATGAACGCAATGCCGCGCATGACGCCCCCTTCGCGCAAATGATTATTCGGTCGGCGGCGGATCCGATTGCACCAGCGAGGCCGGCTTGACCGGCATCTCGAGCGTCGCCGGGCGGTGCAGATTGGGCTCGGCCGTCTTCACCTTGGCGCCGAGCAGCGCGCCGTAGACCTGGATGTTCTCCATCACGCGCTGCACGTAATTGCGCGTCTCCGCCAGCGGAATGCGCTCGACCCAGTCGACCGCGTCGATCCTAGGATCGCGCGGATCGCCGTGCTCGGCCACCCATTGGCGGACGCGGCCGCGCCCGGCGTTGTAGCCGGCGAAGGTCATGACGTAGGAGCCGGCATATTCCTTGAACAGTGCGCTGAGCTCGGCGGCGCCCATCTGCATGTTGTAGACGGAGTCGTTGACGAGGCGCTTCCAATCATACGTCGCCTTGAAGCGCCTGGCGGTGTCGCGCGCCGCCTCCGGCGTCACCTGCATCAGCCCGACTGCCTTGGCCGGCGAGGAATCGTGCGGATCGAAGCCGCTCTCGGTGCGCACGATGGAAAAGGCCATGCACGGATCGATCGACGGCGCGATCGGCGTGTAGGCGGGAATGCCGATCGTCGGGAAGGCGTAGCGCGCAGTCGCGAGACCGCGGGCAAGCGAGGTCTTGCCCATCTCCAGCATGGTCTGTGCGTCGTTGTAGCGCGCGGTGAGCTGGCCGAGCCCATTGAGCGTCGCCGCATCGGTGCCGCTTCGCGCCAGGTCGGCGACAAAGGTGCGGCCGAGATCGATCTCGCCGATGGCATAGAGAATGTCGGCGGCGTGCAGGATCTCACCATGCGCGCCGTCGACCGACGGCGCCGGGATGTCGGCCGCGAGATCGACAATGCTGAGCCGCGCGCGCGCCAGCTGCCCGTAATAGGCGGTCGGATATTTCGCAGCCGCTTGGTACTGCGTCTGCATCTCCTCGACGCGGCCGGCGGCTTCGGCGGCACGGCCGCGCCAATAGGCGCCGCGCGCGAGCACGATCGGATCGTTGGTGCCTTCGTCGACATGGGTGAAGTGCTGGAACGCAGCGTTGGCATCATCGAGGAAGCGCAACGCGATCCAGCCAGCCATGAAATGATATTCGGCGCGGTAATACGGATTGGCCGGCACCGGCGCTTGTTGCACGACGCGGTACGCCATCCGGGCGTCGCGCGCGTCGAGCAGCTTGCGCGCGAGCAGGCGGCCCTCGCGCCACCACTCGTCGGTGTCCTGGCGCTGCAGATCGTCATGCGAGGCGTCGGCAAAGACGCGCGCCGCCGCGGCAAGATCATTGCGCGCGACCAGCCAGTGCAGTCGGCAGAGCTGATAGCCGAGGTCGGAACGGACTTCGCCAGGCACCGACGCGAGCAGGTCGGCGGCTTTCGACGAATTACCTTCAGACGCCTCGCACGCCTTGACGATCTCCATCTGCGCGGAGCCGACGAGCTTGGCGGCGCGCATCGCCGCGCCGAACTCCTTGGCGCCGATGCGACGGTCCATGCGCGCAACATTATCGGCCGACGTCAGCGCCGCATGGAAATCCCGCGCGATCGCGGCTTCGGCTTCCCCGGACAGCTCTGCCGAGCGCCATACCGCGCGAACCTCGCGCTCGGCGCCGGCGCGATCGCCCTCCGCCTGCCGCAAGCGCGCGAGTACCAGCTTGCCATAGGAGCTCGCCGGCTGCGCACCGATGAAGGCGCGCATGGTGGCCGCATCGCGCGGCTTCAACCACAGCGTCGCCTCGGCGCGGCGGCGCAGCAACGGAATGCTCGGCCAGTCCGGATTGTCTTTAATGAACGTCGCGTAGCGATCGAAGCCGGGCGCGCTGTCGGCATTGCGCAGAATGACCCATTCGATGAGCTTCTGCGCCGCGGGATCGCTATCCGATTTCGCGAGCTTGCCCGCCTCCTCGATGCTGCCACGTTTTACCAGCGCGATGGCCTGCTTTACCGCCACGAGATGCGGCGGAAGCGGCGGCGGGGGCGGCGTGCTGTCGGCGGCGGACTTGGCGGGCTCCGACGCACGCTTCGCCTCTTCTTTTTTGGGATCGGCTTTTTTCTTGGCGTCGGCTTTCTTGGTTTCGGCTTTCTTGGTTTCGGCCTTTTTGGCCTCGGCCTTGTGCGACGGCTTGGCCGCGGCCTTGTGGGCGGCAGCTTTCTTGGCGGAGGTCTTTTCGTCGGCGGTCTTCTTCGCGGCAGCTTTCTTCGCCGCGGTCTTGTGGTGCGCCGGAGCGTCCTTCTGCTCCCCGGCAAACGATGTATCGACGGCTGCGAATGCGATAACCACGGCAGGAGCGAGCAGCCACGCGAATGCACAGCGCCGTCGCGCGCCTTCGGCACGCGTATCGCAAGCGCGAGCCGCAACACCGGCTCGATCTCTGCTGGCGTCCCCACTTGGAATGGTTTCGCCCTCCCCACTCGTCCACCCTCAGGCTAGCACGGCGAGTGGGCTTGTCACCATCCAAGGTGCCCGAAAGCGCGGCATTTGCCGCATAACTCGTGCACAATGTGACGGCTATCGGTCACAAACGGTCCCATTGTGCTGCCAAGTGCGTCGATTCGCCCCCGATCAGTATCCCGGTGCCCGCTCCAGCTGATCGAACCAGTCGTAGCCCATGGTCTTGACGATTCGATTGCTGATCACGATCAGCCGCGCATCGACGTCGCCGCCGACGTGCTGGTGGATGGTGAAGGGCGGCACATAGATGAAATCGCCGCGCTTCCACTCGAAGCGCTTCGGCTCCGGATTCCAATCCCAGGCGAAAGCGTCGACGCAGTCGAACTTCATATCCCAGTGCAGGTCGTAACCGGCGCCCTCGACGACGAAGATCACCTCTTCCCACATATGCCGGTGCTTGCCAGAGCGTTCGCCGGGCTTGAGGAACTGCATATAGGCTTCGACACAGCACTCCTTGGTGTTGAGTCGATTGTGCACGAGATGCTTGATCAGGCCGTCGGCGCTGCGCTCGAACGGCATATCCTCGGCACTGACCACATTCAAGCGCGTGTCATAGGCGCGGCGGAATTCTTGCGAAGCGGCAACGTCCTCGGCGCGGAAGCTGCAGGTCTTGTCGCCGATATTGGCGACATCGCGTTCGTCCAGGGCTTTGCTCATGGCTTTGCTTCCTGTGCTCACAGATCCGTCGGCGGCTTGAAGTCTTCATGCCCCTTGGGCGGCTCGGTCGGCGGATAGGAGACGATTTTCTGGAACAGCAGGTGCATGAACAGGAACAGCGGCTTGGCCTTGAACACGAGCAGGATCGCCTCGTTATCCGGATCGTCGTTGAAATGCTGATGCACGCAGCCGTTCTCGACGATCATGATGTCGCCGGCCTTCCATTCGATGCGCTTGCCATCGTGGATGTCATGACCGCGACCCTTGAGCACGTAGAACACAGCGCTGTTGAGATGGCCGTGCTTCTGCCCATAGGCGCCCGGCGCGTAGACCTCGATGTGCGTCTCGATCGACTGCGTGACCGCCGCGGACTGCGGGCTGATCACATGCTTGCCGTAGAGCTGCGGTCCCCCCTTCCAGGGAAGATCGCGCGAGGAATAGACCCGCGGCTGCTCGACGAGTGCCTGGTAGAGATTGCTGTAAGTGCCTTCGAGCTGACGCACGAAGACGCGCTTCTTGGCCCAGCGCTCCCAAATCTCCGCATGCTCATGGTCGTGATCATGATCATGCGGCGGGTGGTTGTGCCCGGTACCGGGCGGCGTGCGATCGTAAAGGCCCGTCATCGTTTTCGTTCTCCCTGCCGTCAGGAAACTGTAGCGATCAAATCAATCCCGTTGCGGTCCGCAACCATGGCAGCACGTCGCCGAGCAGCGCCGGCGGCCAGACCACATGCAGCGCGACGTCGAACACCAGCCAGCAGAAGATCGTCGTACCAGCCGCGTAGGCGAATGCGCTCGCGCGCGCCTCGCCAAAGCCGAAGTACATGTAGGCGAAGACGAACAGTGCGATCGCGGGAATGAAGCCGACGAGCGCGATCAGTGCGGCGAGGGCGATAAGCCACGCGAAGTAGGTCAGCGCGCGTCGCGATGCCACGGCTGGATCGACCGGCATGATCGCGGACGCCGCGGGGACGCCGCCGGCATCCGCAACGGCATGAGCCTCCTTCTCGGGGGGCGGGCCGAACAGCTCATAGACAAGATTGAGCAGCGCGGTGATCAGCGCGACGACGGACGCGGTCAGCGGCACCAGCTTTGCCGGCTGCGGCCAATCAAGCGCGGAAACGATCGCCGCCAGGATGAGAACAATGATGGCCAGCGAGAACGCCGCGGGCGGCGTGAGACGAAACTGGCGCAAGCCGACCTGCTTGATCTGCGTCAGGAGATCGACGGCGAGCTTCGACAGCGGCCGATAGAGCGACCAGCCCGCGATAATGAGAACGACGAGGACCACCGGCCGCCAGATCCAGCCGATGCCGTAGAGCTCGGTCGAGATGAACAGATAGCGCTCAAAGATGCCGCCGATGACGAGCCCAAGCACCAGTGGCGGCCGCGGCCAACCGAAGGACTTCATCAGCCAGCCGACGGCGCCGAAGAGAAGCAGCGTGAACAGGTCGCCCCAATCATGCGAGCCCTGGAAGGCCGCGATGAAGACGAGCGACAGCACGACGGGGAGCAGCACCTGCGGCCGGATCTTCGACACCTGCGCCAGCCAGCGGCTGCCCGAGAGACAAATGAGCGCTCCGAGCACGTGCGCTAAAGTCAGGCTCCAGACGATGGTGTAGGTGAGATCCAGATTTTTGGTGAGCATGTCGGGGCCGGGCTGCAGCCCATGCATCAGGAAAGCGCCGAGCAGCACCGCCATCGATGCGCCGGCCGGCACGCCGAAGGCGATGGTGGGGACGAGATGCCCACCCTCCTTGGCATTGTTCGAGCTTTCCGGGGCGATCACGCCGCGGACGTCGCCGCTGCCGAAGCTTTCGGGATTGCGCTCGGTGCGCTGTGCATAGGCATAGGCGATCCAATCGATCACCGCGGAGCCGAGGCCCGGAATGGCGCCGAGCGCCGTGCCCAGCACGCTGCAGCGGAGCACCAGCCACCAATGATGCATGACGTCGCGCACACCCTGCCACTGGCTCGACAGCGTGATGTCGACGGCGTGGTCGCCGGCGATGCGCTGGCGCAGCACCGCGAGCTCGGCGAGCTCGGGCAGTGCGAACAGGCCGAGCACCATGGGCACCAGCGGCACGCCGTCCCATAAATAGAGTGTGTCGAACGTCCAGCGCAGCGTCCCGCCCTGGGCCTTGGAGCCGACCATCGCGATCATCAGGCCAACGCCGGCGGCGGTAAGCCCCTTGAGCGGCGCGCGTCCGCTGAGCGTAGCCACCATCGAGAGGCCGAACACGGTGAAGCCGAGCAATTCGGGCGAGCCGATGGAGAGAAGGATCGGACGCAGCACCGGGATGCTCACCGCCAGCACCAGCGCGCCGACCAGGCCTCCGGCGAGCGAGGCGGCAAAGCCCGCCCCGAAGGCGCGTCCCGCCTCGCCGTTGCGCGCCATGGCATGGCCGTCGATCACCGTGGCGGCCGCGCCGACATGGCCGGGGACGCCGAACAGCACGGCGGTGATGAAATCGGACGAAGTGATCACCGCCGCCATGCCGAGCAGCAGGGCGAAGGCCGAATGTGCGTCGAGGTGGTAGGTGAACGGAATGAGGAGCGCCAAACCAACGACACCGCTCAGCCCCGGCAGCACGCCGATGGCGAGCCCGATGACGACACCGAGGATGAGCATGAGGAGGCGCATCGGCTCGAGCAGCAGACCCAGCGCGTGCCACGCCATTTCCAACATGCCCGGCTGCATCCTCCCCTATCCCTCCTCAGCGGCGATGCAGCGCGTGAGGCTTGCTCATCGCAGCAACGCGCCCGCCTTTTTCGCGACCTCGGCAGGCGTGGCATAGACCTCACGGATCAAGGCCTCGATCTTCTCGCCGGAGACGGGCGTGATCTCGAGCTGCGCCTTCTCGGCGTCGGCAAGAAACTCCGGATCGGCCATCGTCTCCATGAACGCCTTGCGCAGGATGTCGATGCGCTCCTTGGGCACGCCGGGCGGCGCAAAATAAGGCCGCCCGACGACCTGCCGCGCGAAGATCAGCCGGATGATGCTCTTCTGCTCCGGTGTCTTCGCCAGATCCGCGACCAGCGGCACGTCGGGCAGGTCAGGATGCTTTTCCAGCGACAGCTGCGCGAGAAGATGAATCTTCTTGTCGCGCACCCAATCGCTATGGGTGGCGTGAATGGTCGACCACGACCAGCCGCAACGCCCCTCGATCTCGCCACGCTCCATGGCGAGCACCACGTCATTGCCGCCGGGATAGCCGGAGATGATCTTGAACTTGGTGTCGAGCACGCCGTTGAGCACGCGCGGAAACTGCACCGTATCGTCGGTCGGGCCGGTGCCGCCGATCACCATTTGCCGGGTGAACACATCCTCGATCTTGGTGATCTTGGAGGTTCCCCACGACGCGCAAATGCTCACTTCGCTGTTGGCGCTGCCGATCCAGCTGAAATCGGTGGCCTTGAACTGGGCGCCGGGAAGCCCGAGCAGCGTATCGAACGGTACGCCGCGGCCGACCGTGCCGAACACCGTCCCGTCGCGCGGCGCCACGTGCGCCATCCAGTTGGCGAGCCGCAGGCTGCCCGCGCCTTCCATATTCTTCGGCACCACCGTGGGATTGCCCGGAATGTGCTTGCCGAAATGCCGGGCGAGCACGCGGGCGTAGAGATCGTAACCACCGCCGACGCTATAGCCGATATAAAGCTCGACGGTCTTGCCCTTGTAGAAATCGGCCGCGCTCTGGGCACCGGCGGAAAAAGCCGTCATGAGCAGCGCCAGGATGGCAACCACTGCGCGGCTGACGGCTCGTAGGGTCATCACGGCGCTCTCCCCGCGTGCGTGTTATTGCACCCGATGCCACCGGCGAATGTCAAATCCGCTGCCTCATGCTGCTGCGTTGCAGCATCGCGCGCCGGCTTGTTGCGAGCCGCGATCGGTGTGGCATTGTGCGATCCCGGCTCTCCCGTTTGAACACGCTGAATGACGCAAAAGTCCGACGACCCGAAAGCCAAGCCGTCGCATACCGTCGCCGATCACGATCTCGGCGAGTATCTGCGTCACGTCCATGATGGCGACGCCGACCACGACCACGACTATTTCGACGACGGCGCGCCGGAAGAGAACCCGATCTGGCAGCAGGACCATGTCAGGCTAGTGAGTGTCGGCATGGACATCGGCTCCTCCGGGACACAGGTGATCTTCTCCGAGCTGCACCTGCAGCGCATGAGCGAGGACCTCTCCAGCCGCTACGTGGTCGTTGCGCGGGAGACGCTCTATCAGTCACCGGTTGCGCTGACGCCCTACGGGGACGACACGCGGATCGACGAAGCCGGGCTCGGCGCCATCGTCGATGCCGCCTATGCTGCTGCGCGGCTAGCGCCGCAGGACATTGATACCGGCGTGGTGATCCTCACTGGCGAAGCATTGCGCCGCGACAATGCGCAGGCGATTTCCGCAATTCTCGCGCAGCAAGGAGGCGAGCTCGTCTGCGCCAGTGCCGGGCATCACATGGAAGCCATGCTCGCCGCCTACGGTTCCGGCGCGGCGCGCGCGGCACACGACCACAGCCAACGGATTCTGAATATCGATATCGGCGGCGGCACCACCAAGCTCGCCGTGGTCGAGAGCGGCAAAGTGGTGGCGATGGCGGCGCTGCATATCGGCGGCCGCCTGCAAGTCGTCGACGAGCGCGGGACGATCGTCCGCCTCGACCCAGCCGGGAAATATCACGCCGCGCAGGCCGGATGGAACTGGAGCCGCGGCGACCGCACCACGCCCGCCGCGCTCGATGCCGTGGCCGAGAGCATGGCCGACGCGCTTGTCGCGGCGATCCTCGAGCGGCCGCTGTCGCACGCCCTATCGCATCTCTATCTCACCGAACCGATCGCCGAGCTGGGGCGCATCGACGGCGTGATGTTCTCCGGCGGCGTCGCCGAGTTCGTCTACCAGCGCGAAACGAAGGATTTCGGCGACATGGGGCGGCGCCTCGGCACGACGCTGCGCCGACGGATCGATGCCGGCGCGCTGCCGTGGCCGCTCCTGCCCGCGGGCGAATGCATCCGCGCCACTGCGCTCGGCGCTTCCGCCTACAGCGTGCAGCTCAGCGGCAACACCAGCTACATCTCCGCGCCGGGACAGCTGTTACCGCGCCGCAATCTGCAGGTGATCCAGCCCGCCTATGTGTGCGAGGAAACCATCGACAGCGAGACGCTGGCGCGCGCAATCCGCACACATCTCGCGGCGTTCGACCTTGCAGGCGGCGACCAGGAGATCGCACTGGCGCTGCGCTGGGGCGGAGCACCGACTTACGAACGCCTGCATGCCTTCGCAAGCGGCATCGCCGGCGGTCTCGCCGATGCGATCGCCGCCAAGCAGCCGTTGTTCATCGTGCTCGATGGCGACGTGGCGCAGACGCTCGGCGCCATCCTGCGCGAGGAGATGCATGTCGCCAGCGAGATGCTGGTGATCGACGGGCTCACCTTGTGGGATTTCGACTATATCGACCTTGGGCGCATCCGCCTGCCGTCGCAGACCGTGCCGGTGACCATCAAGTCGCTGATCTTCAGCGAGGACCCGCGTCACCCGAACCTGCAGCACGGGCATCATCACCACCACGACCATCATGATCACGATCATGACCACGGTCGCGATCATGCGCATCACGAGCATCATCGGCATGCGCATGATCATCGACACCGTTCATCGTAGGGAGTTCTGGCATGGCGAAGAACGCCGTCGTTTCGGAAGAGCTGGCGAAGAAATTCATCACCGAGAAGGAAACGCCCTATACCCGCTGGGTGCGCGACGAAGGGCTCGACATCATCAGCGCGCATTACGTGCCCAACCTGCACACCGTCGAGCTCAAACCCTGGGCGCGGCGCGGTGGACACGGCCTGTTCATCAACCACGAAGCCTCGCGCACCTCGAACGACTGTTATGTCTGCGAGATCGCGCCGGCCGGCAAGCTGGCGCCGCAGCGGCAACTGTTCGAGGAGATGATCCTGATCCTCAGCGGACGCGGCTCGACCACGGTGTGGAACGACGCCGGGCAGCGCGTCAGCTTCGAGTGGAAAGCGGGATCGCTGTTCGCCATTCCGCTCAACACCTGGCATCAACATTTCAACGGCTCGGGCAAGGACGCGGCGCGCTATGTCGCCGTCACCAATGCGCCGCTCGTCATCAACGCCTTCGGCGAAGTCGCCTTCGTCTTCAACACGGCCTACGATTTCAAGAGTCGCTTTTCCGGAGAGCCTGACTATTTCAGCAACAAGGGCGAGCAGAAGGGCTTGCTCCTCGACACCAACTTCGTCGCCGATGCCGTCAACCTGCCGCTGATCGCAGCCAAGGAGCGCGGCGCCGGCGGCGGCCATATCCGCTTCAACATGGCCAAGGGGTCGATGAACAGCCACATCTCGCAATTCCCGACCGGCACCTACAAGAAAGCGCACGCACACGGGCCGGGCGCGCATGTGATCATCCTCAGCGGCGAGGGTTATTCACTGATGTGGCCCGAGGGCGAGGAGCCGCGGCGCTACGAGTGGCAGGTCGGATCGATGGTGGTGCCGCCGAACATGTGGTTCCACCAACACTTCAATATCGGCACCACGCCGGCCCGCTACCTCGCCTTCAAGCATGAAGGTGTCGCCATCCGCAATTCGCAAGGCGTGCCGAAAGCCTGGATCAGCCGTCGCATCGGCGGCGATCAGATCGATTATGCCGACGAGCAGCCCGTTGTCCGCGAGCTCTTCACCGATGCGCTGGCCAAACACGGCCTGCAGTCGCGCATGGAGCAGGCTTACGAGAACGAGCGCGCGGAGCTTGCCGCAAAGTCTGCGTAGAGCTTCAGCGTAATCAGGCGGATTGCTGTAACAAAGCGAGCAATCCCTTCAGTAACGCCGTCGGCGTCGGCGGGCAGCCGGGAATATGCAAGTCGACCGGGATGATATCCTTGACGCCTCCCGCGACCGCATAGCTGCCTGCGAAGATGCCGCCGTTGGCGGCACAGGCGCCAACGGCCACGACCCATTTCGGATCCGGCGTCGCGTTGTAGGTGCGCAGGAGCGCTTCGCGCATGTTCCTGGTCACCGGTCCGGTCACCATCAGCACGTCGGCATGGCGCGGCGAGGCCACGAAGCGCAGGCCGAAGCGCTCGAGATCATAGAACGCGTTGCTGAGCGCGTGAATCTCCAGCTCGCAGCCGTTGCAGGAGCCGGCATCGACTTCCCGGATCGACAACGAGCGGCCGAGCATCGCCCGTGCGGCGCGATCGACGCTCGCCGCAAGCTCACTCAGCATGGCCTCATCCGGCGTGGGCGGCGGCTCGGTCAATGGACCGCGGACGAACGCTTCGAGCAAGGTCTTGCGCATCAGAGATCGTGCCCCGAATAGGAGCAGTTGAACGATTTATTGCAGAGCGGGAAATCAGCAACGATGTTGCCCTCGATGGCGGTTTCCACAAGGGGCCATTGGAACCAGGACGCGTCGCGCAAATGGCAGCGCTCGATGCGGCCATTGCCGTCGATGCGCAGCCAGACCAGCACATCGCCGCGGAAGGCTTCGGCAAAGCCGAGGCCTTCGCAGCCTTGCGTGACCGGCGGAAGGGCAATGCTCTCTGCCCCGTCGGGCAGACGGTCGAGCAACTGCTCGAGGAGAGAGAGGCTCTGCTCCACTTCGCGAATGCGTATCCACACGCGCGCATTGACGTCACCGGCATCGAGCACAGGGACATCGAAGCTGAGCGTATCGTAGGGCGCATAGGCAAGGTCGCGGCGCGCATCGAAATTCCGGCCGGAGGCGCGGCCGATATAGCCCCCAGCACCGAACTGCCGCGCATAGTCCGGCTTCACGATGCCTGTCGTGACTGTGCGGTCCTGCAGCGACGCGGTGTTGTCGTAGAGCTCGACGAGCCGCGGGAACACGCGGCGCACCTCGGCAAGGAGCGCATGCACGGCCGCCTCGCCACCAAGCGCGATGCCGCGAGCAAGCCCGCCGGGCACGATGACATCCATCATCAGCCGGTGCCCGAAACAGGCCGCGGATGCGCGCAGCGTCCGCTCGCGCAGGATGCCGCACTGCGCGTGCATCAGCGCGAATGATGCGTCGTTGCAGATGCCACCGATGTCACCGAAATGATTGGCGAGGCGCTCGAGCTCGGCCATCAGCGCCCGCAGATGCACGGCGCGTGGCGGCAATTTAACACCCAAGGCGGCTTCGACCGCCTGCGCGAAAGCGAAGGCATAGGCGACCGTGCTGTCGCCGGAGGTGCGCGCGGCAAGCTTTGCCGCCTGCTCCAGGCTCGCATTCGTCATTAGTGACTCGATGCCTTTGTGCACAAAACCGAGACGCTGCTCGAGGCGTACGACGTGCTCGCCGTTCGCGGTGAAGCGGAAATGCCCAGGCTCGATGATGCCCGCATGCACCGGACCGACCGCAACCTGATGCAGCCCGTCGCCCTCGGCGGGCAGGAAAGGATACGGCTCCGGCGGCCGTGCGGGGCGGCGGGCGCCGAGCGGATGCTCGATCTCCCAGAAACCAAGGTCGATCCAAGATCTGGTATCAGGCGATCCGCTCGCCTTGAGCCCGAACAAGGCATCGATCGCACGCTCAAGCCGCAAGGCCGGCGGATGTCTGGCCGCCACGCTCGGATAGGCGCCGCCGCGGCAGGAATAGGTCAGCACGACGACGTCCCTGCCCTCACCGAGGAGCGCCATGTGCACCGACGTGCCGTCACCCCAGAGGCCGAGCAGCGTGCACTGGCCGGCGACGAGGAGGTCGCTCGCCTGCGCCCAACCCACGTCGTCCACCACCGTGCGCGGCCACGGCGCATGCCGCTCGGCTATTCCGCGATGTGCGATGCGTTCGATCAGGGCCATGGCGCTATCCCAACAGCCGCGCGACGTTCTCAAACCCGGCAACCAGCGCCGGCGGCATGTAGATGCCGGCGGTCGCCACGATGGCGAGATGCGAGAACATCGGCACGTAGGAGGCCTCCGCCTTGGCGGTAGCCCCGCGCGGCTCGCCGAAGACAACCGTATTCAGCCGCAAGAACAGACCGCCAAGCGCGACGATGATGGCGACGACCAGGATCAACACCAACCAGGGCTGGCGCGCGAAGGTCGACGACACCACCAGAAACTCGCTCATGAAGATGCCGAGCGGCGGCAGCCCCGCGATCGCTACGACGCCGAGCACGAGGCCCCATCCGAGCACGGGATTGGTCACCGTCAGCCCGCCTATATCGGCGATCTTCTGCGTACCCTTGACCTGCGCGATATGACCGACGGCGAAGAAGATCGCCGATTTGGTCAGCGAATGCATGGTCATGTGCAGGAGGCCGGCGAAGTTGGCGAGCGGGCCGCCCATGCCGAAGGCAAACACGATGATCCCCATGTGCTCGATCGAGGAATACGCGAACATGCGTTTGATGTCGCGCCGCCGATACAGCATGAAGGCTGCAAACACGGCGGAGATGAGCCCCATGGTCACCATCAACGGCCCGGGAGCGATCGCCGCAGGATTGACCGCCAGCAGCATCTTGAAGCGCAACAGCGCGTAGAGCGCGACATTGAGGAGAAGGCCCGATAGAACAGCCGAGATCGGCGTCGGGCCTTCGGCGTGGGCATCGGGCAGCCAGGCGTGCAGCGGCGCGAGACCCACCTTGGTGCCGTAGCCGAGCAGCAGGAAGACAAAGGCAACGTTGAGCAAGGCCGGATCGAATTGCGCCGCGCGGGTGATCAGCACAGTCCACACCATGGCGTCGAGCCCCTCGCCGATCACGGGGCGCGCCGCCATGTAGACCAGGATGGTGCCGAACAAAGCCAGCGCGATGCCAACGCTGCCGAGGATGAAATACTTCCACGCCGCCTCGAGCGCCTCGTGGGTACGATAGATGCCGACCATCAGCACTGTGGTCAGTGTCGCGATCTCGATCGCCACCCACATCAGACCGATATTGTTGGCGAGCAGCGCCAGGTTCATGCCGAACATCAGCACCTGGTACATGGCATGATAGAAGCGCACGAAGTTCGGCCGCAGCCGTCCGCTCTCGATCTCGTGTCCGATATAGCTGGCACTGAACACGCTGGTGGAGAAGCCGACGAGTGTCGTCAGCACGATGAAGACCTTATTGAGGTCGTCGACCAGCAGATAAGTCCCCGACACCGGATGCAGCAGGAACAACGAGCCGGAGGTCAGAAACGTCGCCAGCGCCGCGACGACATTGATGCGCGCGCTCGCGCGATATCCGGGCAGCACCGCGAGCAGCGCCGCCGCTGCGGCGGGAATAACCAGGATGGCGACGGGCGCGTCGATCACCGGCGTTCTCCGCGGAAGCGATCGAGCGCCTGCATGTCGACGGTGTCGAAGCGTTCGCGAATGCGGAACAGGAAGATGCCGATGACGATGAACGCGATAAGGACCGAGAAGGCGACGCTGATCTCGACGACCAGCGGCATGCCTTTGGCTCCGGTCGCGGCGAGCACGAGGCCGTTCTCCAGCGACATGAAGCCGACCACCTGACTGACTGCATTGCGCCGCGTGACCATGACCAGAAGCCCGATCAGCACGACGCAAAGGGCGAAGGCGAGATCCTCACGCGCCAGCGGATCAGCGCCAGGCGTCACTCGCAGCATGACGACCATGGAGAGTGCCACGAGGCCGATGCCGGCGAGCATGGTCAAGCCGACGCTGACCACAGTTTCCAGCTCGCGGTGGATGCCGAGCCGGACGATGATCCGGTGCAGCGACACCGGGATAATGATGGCCTTGAAGACGAGCGCGATGCCCGCGGTCAAATAGAGGTGTGGCGCCTGTTGCACGAACGCCTGCCACGCCACCGACAGCGCCAGCACAAAGGCATGCAGCGCATAGATATTAAGGAGCGCGTAGAGCCGGTCCTGATAGAGCAGCAGAAAGCTGACGAGCACGAGCGAACCAGCCAGCAGATGCGCGATGTCGAATTGCAGTCCGTGCATCAGAAGCTCCCCGACACGAAGCGCAGCAATGTCGCCAGCAGCGCCAACATTAGCGCTGCTCCGAGGAATTCCGAGACCCGGAACACCCGCATTTTGGCGATGGACGTCTCGAACAGCGCGAGCAGGAAGCCGCCCGCGAGGAGTTTGGCGAGATAGGCGGCAATGCCGATCAAAAGCTCGCGGAGCGTTGCAGCGGAGCCCGCCGTTCCCCATGGCGCGAACAGGCATGCGATCAGCGATATATAGAGAAGCAGCTTCAGGAACGTGGAGAGCTCGATCAGCGCCAGGTGGCGGCCGGAATATTCCAGCACCATGGCCTCGTGCACCATGGTGAGCTCCAGATGCGTCGCCGGATTGTCGACCGGAATGCGCGCATTCTCGGCGAGCGCGACCATGATCAGAGCGACCAGCCCGAGCGCGAGCGACACGCGCAGACCAACTGCGGAGGAGCTCATGAACGCCGCCATGGTCGAGAGCTGTGTCGAACCCGCGATCAAGGCGAGCGTAAACACGATCATCAGCAGCGCCGGCTCGGCGAGCGAGGCGACCATCATCTCGCGGCTCGACCCGATTCCGCCAAAAGCGGTGCCGACGTCGAGGCCTGCAAGCGCGAGGTAGAAGCGCGCACTGCCGAGCAGCGCAATAATGGCAATAAGATCGGCCGACCACGAGAACAGCAGACCCGTACCGAACGTCGGCACCAGCGAGGCGGCAACCCAGGTGCCGGCAAAGACGATGTAGGGAATGACGCGGAACAGCCAGGACGCATTCTGCGCCAGGACGACATCCTTGCGCAGCAGCCGCGCCAGATCGCGATAGGGCTGCAGCAAGGGCGGCCCCCTGCGCCGCAGCAGGCGCGCCTTCACCTTGCGCACAAAGCCCGTGAGCAGCGGCGCGGCGACGAGCACCAGGAGCATCTCGAGGCCTTGCAGAGCGATATCGCGGATCATGGCCAGATCGCCACTTCAAGGAGAAGCAGCACCAGCGCCGCGAAGACCAAGGTCAGATACCGACGGATGGTGAGGAACTGCAGAACATTGAGGCGATCGGTGATGAAGGCGACGACACCGGAAACCGGGGCATAGAGGGCGTCCCAGATCACGTCGCGGATATCGACGGTCAGGCGTGCCGGCGCGGTCGCGCCCGGTGGCGGCATCTCGCCGATCTCGCGCGCTCGAAACACAGTCGTGGCAAACACGCGACGGATCGGCTGGGCAAAGCTCGATCCGGAATATTGGATGCTCGGCCGCGGGTCGGGATAGCCGCAATCCCAGAGGGGTCCGCGCCGCAACCGGTCGGACGCGAAGCGGTGAATGGCGATCGCACCGATCCAGCCCGAGAGCACAATGAAGATAAAGACCAGGAGCCCATCGTATGAGCTGCGGCTTTCGGCGATCGGCACGATCGCGAGCCATTCGACGCCGGCCTGACGCGGCATCGTGACCCCGACCAGCGCCCGCACCACCGGCGCCAGCGCGTCGATGAAAAGCCCGGGCAGGATGCCGGCAATCAGACAGAGCGTGGCGAGCACATACATCGCGGCGAGCGACCAGGCATCGGTCTCTTGTGCGCTGGCGACGACATCCGTCCGAGGACGGCCAAGGAAAGCGACGCCGAAGGCGCGTACAAAGCACGCGGCTGCGAGCGCCGCCGCGAGGGCCAGGAGTGCGCCGACGGTCGGTACCAGCAGCTTAAGCCCCCAAGACGGCAATTGCGGGCTCAACAGAATGGCCTGGAAGGTGAGCCATTCGGAGACAAAACCGTTGAACGGTGGCAGTGCCGAAATCGCCGTGCAGGCCACGAGGAACACGAACGCCGTCTGCGGCATCCGGTGAATGAGCCCACCGAGACGATCGAGATCACGTTCGCCGGTGGTTGCGAGCACGGCGCCGCTGCCGAAGAACAACAGGCTCTTGAACAGCGAGTGATTGAAGACGTGGAAGAGGCCCGCGGTCAGCGCCAGCGCCGAAGCCACAGCCATATGCTCGGCCTTGAATGCCAGCGCGAGCCCAAGGGCAACGAAGATGATGCCGATATTCTCGATGGTGCTGTAGGCGAGAATGCGTTTGAGATCGTTCTGCATCAGCGCGTAGAGCACGCCGAGCACGGCACTGGCTCCGCCGACCGCGAGCACCACGATGCTCCACCACCAGGCCGGAGGTCCGACCAGATCGAAGATGATCCGGACGAAGCCATAGATCGCGACCTTGGTCATCACGCCGCTCATCAGCGCGGAGACGTGACTCGGCGCCGCCGGATGCGCCAGCGGCAGCCAGGCATGCAGCGGCACCAGGCCCGCCTTCGAGCCGGCGCCGACAAGCACCAGCAACACCACGATCGCTGCCAGTCCCGCAGCCGGATGTGCCGCACGCATCGCGTCGAATGCGTAGCTACCGTCGCTGCCGGCGAGCACGCCGAAGGCAAGCAGCAAAGCCAGCGTGCCGAAGCTCGCCATCAGCAGGTAGACATAGCCGGCGCGCAGGTTGTCGCGGTCGCGATGATGCGCGATGACCAGCGCCCAGGATGTCAGCGACATGAATTCCCAGGACACCAGGAAGGTGAAGGCGTCGTCGGCGAGCACGACGAGGTTCATGGCGGCGAGGTAGACGGGATAGAACGGCAGCACGCGCTGCGGCTCCTCCTCATGGCGGCCGTAGCCGAGCCCGAAGAGGCTCGCTGCCGCGCCGCCGAGATTGATCACGACGAGAAAGAAAGCGGCGAGCGCATCGACGCGAAAATGTGCGCCGAGCCAAGGCAGGCCGAGCGGCAGGGTGGCGCTACCGGGAGCCGCAAATCCGAGCAGCGTCGCAAGCCCAAGCGCGCAAAGGCCGAGCGCGACGACCAGGCATGCGCTGTAAACGGCGCCGGTCGCGCGTGACGCACTGCCGAGCACGATCGCCAGCGGCGCCAGGACGAGGAGCGCAGCCACGCCATCGAGCGCGTAGACCACAGTCACGGCGGCACTCCCTTGAGCCGCACGCCGCGACCGCCGCCGCTCGAGGTTGCGCCCTCCCCGAGAAGCTCGATCCCGTTGGCGGCCAATGCACCGACGAGCTTCATCAGCGAGTCGACATTGCCGCGAACGACGCCGTCGCTCGCCTCCATGCGCTGAATGGTTGGCAGCGACAGCCCGGCGCGCTGCGCCAGCTCACGTTGATCGATGCCGAGCAGGGCGCGCGCGGCCCGCATTTGGCCGGAGGTGATCATGCAAAAGGCCGCAACAGCGATTCAGATCAGCGCTAACATATTGAGCATCTATAAGCATGCGTCAAGCACTATATATGATGTTTTAAACATCTTGGCGGGAGCTGCGCCGCCGCGCCCGCCCTGCAGCCGCGATCAACTCTCTTTATTGTATGTGAGCGGCGGCAGGCGTCGCTTCACCGGCGACGATTGAATGATCGATGTATTGGTCGTTGCGTAGACGATGATCTTGTCGATCAGCTTCTCGAGATCGTCGATCGTGCGCAGATGCGCGCGGGCGATGAAACAATCCTCGCCGGTGATGCGATCGCATTCCACGATCTCCGGCAAATCCTGAAGCAGGCTTGCGACCTTCTGCAATTGTCCGGGGATTGGCCGAACGCGCAGCCAGGCTGCGACGGGCAAGCCGAGCGCTTTCGGATTGACCAAAAGCGTGTAGCCCTCGATCACGCCCGCCTCCTCCAGACGACGGATGCGCTCGGCAACGCTGGGCGCGGACAGGCCAACGGATCGCGCCAGGTCGGCTACGCTGGTGCGCGCGTCAGCTGCCAGCGCATCAAGGATGCGGACGTCAACGGAATCGAGATCGCCATTTTCGTATCGAAGGCGTTTCATCGGAATGACCTCCGATCGTGCGAGGAAATCGACAGAGAGCCTTGCGACGGACATATATCTACTCCTGGGTCTCCCGCAATCTGAGGCAAAGGGAGAGCCTGGATGTCACGCTCCCGACCGAGCTTAAGCGCAGTCGCCGATCGCGTGCCGCCGCACGCCTGGTTCGGCGTCAGCGCGATCTTTCACTATCTCGGCCCCTCTTTCGCCGTGCTGCTGTTCCCGGCAGTCGGGGTCCTCGGCGTCGCCTGGATGCGAATCGCCGCGGCCGCATTGGTCTTCGCGCCCTGGACCAAGCCCTGGCGGACGTTCACGAACGCCGATCCGCGCATGCGGGCATTGCTCGCAGCGCTCGGCCTGTGTCTCGCGGCGATGAACACCGCGTTTTATCTCGCGCTCGACCGTCTGCCGATGAGCCTGGTGGCGACCATGGAGTTCGTCGGCACGATCGGCGTCGCGCTCTACGGCCTAAGAACCGCCCGCAATCTCCTGGCACTTGCGCTCGCCGCGCTCGGCGTGTTTGTCCTGATCCGCCTGAAGGGGTCGAGCGACCTCACGGGACTGTTCTGGTCGTTTCTCAATGCGAGCCTGTTCGTCGCTTACATCGTGCTCGGCCACAAAATTTCGCAAGACGGCGCGCGCGGCGGCGTCGAACGCCTGGGCGCAGCCATGGCCATCGCCTTCATCTGCATCATGCCGATCGGCTTCGTGCAGGCGGCGCGGACGTTTGAGCACCCGCTGCTGCTGCTCGCAGGCGTCGGCGTTGGCCTCTGCTCATCCGTCATCCCGTATATCTGCGACCAACTCGCGATGTCGCGCCTGCCGCGTGCGAGCTTCGCGCTGCTGCTCGCCTTGCTGCCGGCGACCGCCACCGTGATCGGTGCCGTTGTGCTGACGCAGATCCCGAGCGCGCGCGATCTTGCCGGCGTGCTGCTGGTGATGGCGGGCGTGGCAATCCACAGGCCTGCGGATGTGGGCGGCCACCTTGCAGACGACGCGATCGTCGAAGTCGCATAGAAAAGGCCGGGCACGAGGCCCGGCCTTCTCGAACTCAGGCGCTTTCCGCCGACTTAGAACAGGCCGACGATATTGCCCTGCGCATTGACGTCGATGGCAGCCGCCGAAGGCACTTTCGGCAGGCCGGGCATGGTCATGATCTCACCGCAGATCGCCACCACGAACTCGGCGCCGGCGGAGAGCCGCACCTCGCGCACTGGAATCGTGTGATCGACCGGCGCGCCCTTGGCGTCGGGATTGGTGGAGAAGCTGTATTGCGTCTTGGCGACGCAGATCGGCAGCTTGCCGTAGCCCATCTCCTCCCAGGCCTTGAGCTGATCCTTCACCGATTTGTCGGCAGTCACCGCGTTGGCGCGATAGATCTCGCGCGCGATGGTCTCGATCTTGCTGAGCAGCGGCATGTCGTCGGGATAGAGCAGCTTCAGCTTGCTCTTGCCGCTCTCACAGACCTTGACCACTGCCTTGGCAACATCAGCGGCGCCCTCGCCACCCATCGCCCAATGGTCGGCCATCAGCGCATCGACGCCGAGCTTCTTGCAGGCCTCCGTGACGAGCTTGATCTCGGCGTCGGTGTCGGCGGAGAAGCGATTGATGGAGACGACCGGCTGCAGCCCGAACTTCTGCACGTTCTCGACGTGACGCTGCAGGTTGGCCATGCCGGCTTCCAGCGCCTTGAGGTCTTCCTTCTTGAGGTCCTCCTTCTTGACGCCGCCGTGCATCTTGAGCGCGCGGATGGTGGCGACGAGCACGACGCAATCGGGCTCGAGGCCGGTCTTGCGGCACTTGATGTCGAGGAACTTCTCGCCGCCGAGATCGGCGCCGAAGCCCGCTTCGGTGACCACATAATCGGCAAGCTTGAGCGCCGTCGTGGTCGCCACCACCGAGTTGCAGCCATGCGCGATGTTGGCGAACGGGCCGCCATGGATGAACGCGGGCGTGCCTTCCAGCGTCTGCACCAGGTTCGGCGCAATCGCCTCCTTGAGCAGCGCGGTCATGGCGCCGTGCGCCTTGAGGTCCTTGGCGCGGATCGGCTTGCGGTCGCGGGTATAAGCGACGATGACATTGCCGAGCCGCTCCTTGAGGTCGTCGAGGTTCTTGGCTAGGCAGAAGATCGCCATCACCTCCGAGGCGACGGTGATGTCGAAGCCGGCCTCGCGCGGATAGCCGTTGGCAACGCCGCCGAGCGAGCAGACGATCTCGCGCAGCGCGCGGTCGTTCATGTCCATGACGCGGCGCCAGGTGACGCGGCGGCTGTCAATGCCGAGCTCGTTGCCCCAGTAGATGTGGTTGTCGATCATCGCCGACAACAAATTATGCGCCGAGGTGATGGCGTGGAAATCGCCGGTGAAGTGCAGATTGATGTCTTCCATCGGCACGACCTGGGCGTAACCGCCGCCAGCGGCGCCGCCCTTCATGCCGAAAGACGGACCGAGCGACGGCTCGCGCAGGCAGAGCATCGCCTTCTTGCCGATGTAGTTGAGCGCGTCGGTGAGGCCGACCGTCGTCGTAGTCTTGCCCTCGCCCGCCGGCGTCGGCGAGATCGCCGTCACCAGGACAAGCTTGCCGTTCTTCTTGTCCTTGAGCGACTTGACGAACTCCATCGACACCTTGGCCTTGTAGTGGCCATAGGGATCGAGGTTCTCGGCCGCGATGCCGAGACGTTCCTTGGCAATGTCGAGGATCGGCCGCTTCTTCGCGGCCTGGGAGATTTCAATGTCGGACTTTGGATTCTGATGCTGCGAAGCGGGCATGTGGGGCGATCCGTTTGTGTGAACTGAAAATCAGCCGAGAATTTTGCCTTTGGCGAGATTGGCAGACTTGGCCCATTCGCCGGCATCGAGCTTCTTGCCGTCGGCGGGCTGCACGCGTGTGACCTTGAAGCGGCCGTCGGCGCAGACGACGGTGAAACCGTCGGCTTCGACCGCGACCACCTCGCCGAGCTTGCCGGCGATGCCTTTCGGGTCCTTCGCCGGAAGCGGCTTGGCGTCGAAGACCTTCAGCGTGGCGCCGTCGAGCGTCGTCCATGCGCCGGGCGCCGGATTGCAGCCACGGATGAGCCGGTCGATCTGCTCCCAGGGCTTGCCCCAGTCGATGCGCGCATTACCGGCGCCGCAGCGACCTTCATAGGTCGCCTTCGATTCATCCTGCTTGATGCGCGGCGCCTTGCCGGCCTTCACCAGGTCGACCGATTCCAGCATGGCGTCGACGCCCAACGGAAACAGGCGGTCGAAATAGACAGTGCCAAGCGTGTCGGTGTCGGAGATCGGCGTCTTCTTCTGGATGAGAACGTCGCCCGTATCGAGCCCGTTGTCGGGCCAGAAGATCGAAAGGCCGGTTTCCTTCTCCCCCTTGATGATCGGCCAGTTGATGGCGCTAGCGCCCCGATAAGCGGGCAGCAGCGACGGGTGATACTGGATCGAGCCGTGCGTCGGGATGTTGAGGAATTCTTCAGGCACGAACAGCGTGACGAAGGCCATCACCTGCAGATCCGGCTTGAGCGACTTGAACTGCTCGATCACCTCGGCCTTCTTGTAGCTGTCCGGCTGGTAGACCGGCAGCTTGGCGGCGAGCGCCGCTTCCTTCAGCGGATCGGCCTTGGCGCCCGGCTTCTCCGGCGCCACATAGACGGCGATCACATTCTCGCCGCGCTTGAGCAGCGCCTCGAGCACGGCCTTGCCGAAGGCCTGCTGGCCGTGAACGACGATACGCATAGACAATTCTCCCGATGGGTTTCTTCAGGCAAAGGGCATCGCGTCTTGAAAAGCGATGCCCCTCACCCGCCGCGCGCATGCGGCGCGCGGCGCAGCGGCGTTATTACGCCGCCTTCTCCTTCTTCTCCGGAGCGCTCAACGCACCAGAGGCCTTGATCTCGGCGATCTCCTGGGCCTTGAAGCCGAGCACGTCGGAGAGCACCTCATCGGTGTGCTCGCCAAGCAGCGGCGAACGTTTCACTTCGGTGATCGAGTCCGACAGCTTGATCGGATTGCCGACGCTCAGATACTTGCCGCGGATCGGGTGGTCGACCTCGACCACGGTGCCGGTCTTGCGCAGCGACGGCTCCTCGGCGATCTCCTTCATCGATAGGATCGGGCCGACCGGAATGTCATGGCCGTTGCAGATCTCCATGACCTCGAACTTGGTCTTGGTCATGGTCCATTGCTCGATGCGATTGAAGATCGCCTTGAGCTTAGGCAGCCGCGCCTTCGGCGTGGCATATTCCGGATCAGTCTTCCAGGTCGGTTCTCCGATCAGATCGCAGATCTCCCCCCACACCGGCGCCTGGGTGATGAAATAGATGTAGGCGTCGGGATCGGTCTCCCAGCCTCTGCATTTAAGCAGCCAAGCCGGCTGACCGCCGCCGGAGTCGTTGCCGGCGCGCGGCACCGCCTTACCAAACGGCACGCCTTCACTGTATTGGCTGTATTCGGTCAGCGGGCCGTGCGCGAGGCGCTGCTGGTCGCGCAGCTTGACGCGGCAGAGATTGAGCACGCCGTCCTGCATGGCGGCGAGCACCTTCTGACCGCGTCCGGTGCGCTTGCGCTGATAGAGCGCGCAGACGATCCCGAGCGCAAGATGGAGGCCGGTGCCCGAGTCGCCGATCTGCGCGCCGGTGACGAGCGGCGGCCCCTCGCGGAAACCCGTCGTCGAGGCGGCGCCGCCGGCGCATTGCGCGACGTTCTCATAGACCTTGCAGTCCTCGTATGGGCCGGGGCCGAAGCCCTTCACCGAGGCGACGATCATGCGCGGGTTCAGCTTATGGATGTAGTCCCAAGTGAGCCCCATGCGATCGAGCGCGCCGGGTGCAAAGTTCTCGACGAGCACGTCACAGGTCTTGATCAGCGCGTCGAGGACGCGCTTGCCCTGCGGATGCTTGCTGTCGATGGTGATCGAGCGCTTGTTGTGGTTGAGCATCGTGAAGTAGAGCGAGTCAGCACCCTTCACGTCGACGAGCTGGCCGCGCGTGATGTCGCCGACGCCCGGGCGCTCGACCTTGATCACATCGGCGCCGAACCAGGCGAGCAGCTGCGTGCAGGTCGGACCCGACTGCACATGCGTGAAGTCGAGAATCTTCACGCCGGTGAGCGCCTTGCCGTCCTGGCCCCAGGGCTTGGTCGAAGCCTTCGGCAGACCGTTGCCGTTGGTTTTCTTCGCCGCCGCGGCCTTCGCCGGCTTGCGAGCGCTTGCAAGCTTCACCACTTTGCGCGCGCTTTTTTTCGCCATGGCGCGCGTTTTGGATTTCGCCTGCTTCTTCTGCTTCTTGCGGGTTGCCATCTGCGTCTCCTCTGTCGCTGGTCACGCCCTCACCGGGCGCAGCATCCTTCCAACTGTTACGTACTAATCACTTGAAATTGGCGATAAGCCTTCGCCTCACTTCTTCTTTTTCAGCGCACTCTGCGGATTGAGATTGCCGATACGGCCGCTCTCGCTGCCAGCGGCGGGATCGATCACCGCGTTGATCAGCGTCGGTTTGCCGCTGTCGAGCGCGGCATTGACCGCGCGCTTGAGCTCGTCGGGGGACGTGGCATTGACGCCGACGCCGCCGAAGGCCTCCATCATCTTGTCGTAGCGCGAGCCCTTGACGAATACGGTCGGCGCCGGGTCGTCGCTCACCTTGTTGAGGTCCGTGCCGCGATAGATGCCGTCATTGTTGAAGATGACGACGCACACCGGCAGCTTGTAGCGGCAGATCGTCTCCACCTCCATGCCGGAGAAGCCGAAGGCGCTGTCGCCTTCGACCGCCAGCACTGGGTGTCCGGTCTCCACGGCGGCGGCAATGGCCTGACCCATGCCGATGCCCATGACGCCCCAGGTGCCGACGTCGAGCCGCTTGCGCGGCTTGTAGATATCGATGACGCCGCGCGCGAGGTCGAGCGTGTTGGCGCCTTCGTTGACCAGGATGGTCTCGGGGCGCTCCTTGATGATGTTGCGCAGGGCGCCGAGCGCGCCGTGATAATCCATCGGCGAGTTGTTGTTCATCAGCCGCGGCGCCATCTTGGCGACGTTCTCTTCGCGCTTGGTCTTCACCGCGCCAACCCAATCGGCTGGCGCTGACGGGAAATTGTTGCCCATCGCTTCAAGCAGCGCGTTGACGCAGGAGCCGATGTCACCGACGACCGGTGCGGCGATCTCGACGTTCGAGTCCATTTCCTTGGGTTCGATGTCGATCTGGATGAACTTCTTCGGCGCCTCGCCCCAGGTCTTGCCCTTGCCGTGCGAGAGCAGCCAGTTGAGCCGCGCGCCGATCATCATGACGACGTCGGAATCCTTGAGCACGGTCGAGCGCGCCGCACCGGCACATTGCGGATGCGTGTCAGGCAGAAGCCCCTTGGCCATGCTCATCGGCAGGAACGGAACACCGCTCTTCTCGACCAGCGTGCGGATCGCATCGTCGGCCTGGGCATAAGCGGCGCCCTTGCCGAGGATGATCAGCGGACGCTTGGCGCTCTTGAGCACGTCGAGCGCGCGCCTGACGGCGGCAGGCGCAGGAATCTGCGCCGGTGCCGCGTCGATGACCTTCACCAGCGACGCCTTGCCTTTGGCCGCATCCATCACCTGGCCGAACAGTTTCGCCGGCAGGTCGAGATAAACGCCGCCCGGACGGCCGGAGACCGCGGCGCGGATGGCGCGCGCGATGCCGATGCCGATGTCGGCGGCGTGCAGGACGCGGTAGGCCGCCTTGCACAGCGGCTTGGCGATGGCGAGCTGGTCCATCTCCTCGTAGTCGCCCTGCTGCAGGTCGACGATCTCGCGTTCCGAAGACCCTGAGATCAGGATCATCGGGAAGCAGTTGGTGGTGGCATGCGCGAGCGCGGTGAGGCCGTTGAGGAATCCCGGCGCCGACACCGTGAGGCAAACGCCCGGTTTCTTGGTCAGGTAACCGGCGATCGCCGCGGCGTAGCCGGCGTTCTGTTCGTGGCGGAATGAGAGCACGCGGATGCCTTCGGCCTGCGCCATGCGGCCGAAATCGGTGATCGGAATTCCGGGCACGCCGTAGATGGTGGTCAGGCCGTTGAGCTTGAGCGCGTCGATGATGAGATGAAAACCGTCGGTCAGTTCGGCTTCAGCCTCCGGCGCAGTCGCCTCTGGCTTGGTTTTGACTGCTGCGTCACTCATGGGGATCCTCCCTCAACGGTTTCGTCGCCCGGACTGAGCATCGATGCTTAGTCCAAATAATCCGCGTAGCGCTCGACGTGCTCGGCCAGGCCCAGTGCGTGATCGCGCACGAGCTGCTCAGCACGCGCGGTGTTGCGCGCTTCCAAAGCTTCGATGATGTGCATGTGATCGCGGATCGAGCGGTCGACGCGGTCCTTCTCGCCGATCGTCTTGCGCCGGATCATGCGCATGTGGGTGAACAGGTTTTCCGCCATCTGGATCAGCACATGATTGTCGCTCATGCGGATGATCGTCTGGTGGAACTCGATATTGACCTCGGAATACTCGTCGAGATGCGCGCGCAGCTCGCCGTTCTCGAAGGTGGAGAACATGCGGCGCAGCGCGGCGACGTCGATGTCCTTGGAATGCTGCGTGATCAGCCGCGCCGCCATGCTCTCGAGCGCTGCCCAGGCGGTGATCATCTCGATCACCTCGCGCTTGGTCTTGCGCACCACATAGATGCCGCGTCGCGGCACCGAACGCACGAAACCCTCGCGCTCGAGCTGCGCCATGGCTTCGCGCACCGGCGTGCGGCTGATGCCGAAATCCTGCGCCAGCTTGCGCTCGTCGAGCCGGATCTCAGAGCGGCTGCGATAGATGTCCATGGCCACGATGGCGTTCTTCAACGCCGAATAGGCCTTGTGCTTGAAGGACACCGAGGTCTCGATCGGCGCCAGCGTCAGCTTTGCGCCGGCCTCGGATCCACGCTGGGTCCGCGTCTCCGCGCGCGAAAGGCTCGCCCGCCGTGGGCTTCGGGTGTCGATACTCATGACTGGTATACAGTATTCCAGGTAAGGAGCCGAGCGCAACTCGGCGCTCGGCAGCGACTGAAAATGTGTGAAAGGCCCCGCCGCGGTTGGCCGCGGCGAGGCCTCTTGATCAGGCTATTCCTTGGCCATCTGGGCCCGGCGCATGGGCTTGAGGACGAAGAGCGCCAAGGCTGCGACGGCCAGGTTCATCACCGTTGCCACCACGAACACCGAGTGCCACGAGCCGGTATAGGCCTTGAGCAGGCTCGCCAGCGGAACCACCCACGCGGAGGTGCCTTTGGCGGTGTAGAGCATGCCGGCGTTGGTGGTCGCGTATTTCGACCCATAGGTATCCGTACAGGTCGAGGGGAACAGGCTGAAGATCTCACCCCAGGTGAAGAACACCAGGCCCGCGCCGATGATGAAGGCGACCGGCGTATTGCCGAGCGTGCCGAGGCCCCAATAGGCGCCGGCGCCTAGGACGAACACGATCGCCATCGTGTTCTCGCGGCCGATATGGTCGGACACCCAGCCGAAGAACGGCCGAGCCAGACCGTTGAGGATGTTGTCGATCACCAGTGCGGCCGAGAGCGTAGTCGCAGTGATGAAGACGATCGTGACCTCCTGGTCGGCGAGCTTGAAGTCCTTGGCGATCGGCGCGATCTGCGCAGTCGCCATCAGGCCCGAGGCCGACACCATCACGAACATGATGTAGAGCAGGTAGAAGGTCGGCGTGCTCAGCACCTCGAACGGCGCATAGTCCTTCTTCGACATGCGCAGCTTCGCGGGAGCCGGCGGCAGCGTGCTCGGATCCGGCGCGCGCAGGAACTGCGATAGGATGAGCACGACGAGACCCTGGCCGAGACCGAACCAAAGGAAGGCGGCCTCGTAGCCATAGGTCGCGATCACCTCGCGGATCGGGATCACGGTCGCGGCAGCACCGGCGCCGAAACCCGCGGCGGTCAGACCGGCGGTGAGACCGCGGCGATCCGGGAACCACTTGAGCGCATTGCCGACGCAGGTGCCGTACACGGCGCCAGCGCCGACGCCGGCGATCAGCGAGCCGATATACAACATCGTCAGCGATGTGGCATTGGAGTTGATAGTCCAGGCCAGCGCCACGAGGACACCGCCGACGGCGACGACGACGCGCGGGCCGTAACGATCAACAAACCAGCCCTCGATCGGGACCAGCCAGGTTTCGGTGGCGATGAAGATGCTGAAGGCGACCTGAATGGCGGCAGGTCCCCAACCGTGTTTCGCATTGATCGGATTGACGAAGAGCGTCCATCCATATTGCAGGTTGGCGATCATCACCATGCAAAGGATGCCGAAAATCAATTGTGCTGCGCGCGATGGTGTCGCGACAGAGGATGCCGTTTGTGCTGTCGTACTCATGTCCTCGCCCTCACTCGTTTGTCCCTCGTGGTTGTTCTTCTTGCGCCGCAAACGCCGCGACGGTGAACCGCGCATGCGTTGCGCATGAGTATGCGCCACCGCTGCCGTCCCCGCTCTAGGTATACATAATACCCGGCGGCCTTCATCATTTTTTTCTGCAAAAAGTTTTGCGTCGCGCAGTCTCACTGTGTTCTGCTGCGCAGCACAATAGACGCATGACGAATGCGCACAAACAAAACGCGATGATTTCTCTGCGCGTTTTCGCTCGCTGCGCGAGATCGCCGGTGGGCTTGAGATTTACCGCCGCACGTAATCGCTGCGTTGCAACATGCGATGCGGCAGAGTGCTTTTATACTGCCAGCCGGGCGTAGAGCGTGCGTCCGATAAGCGACACGACATAACAGAGCACAAAATAAGTGAGCGCGACGCCGAGGATGATCGTCACCGGCTGGAACACGCGCGCATTCACCAGCAGCGCGGAGCCAGTGAACTCGTTGACGCCGATGACCGATGCGACCGACGTGAACTTGATCAGCCGGACATATTGGCTGAATAGCGGCGGCAGCACGCGGCGGATCGCCAGCGGCACGACGATGAAGCGCAGCGCCTGCAGGCGGGTGAGCCCAAGCGCGAGGCCGGCGTGGACCAGGCCGCCGCGCACCGAGCGCAGGCCGCTGCGCACATCCTCGGCGATATAGGCGGCAATGAAGGCGATGAAGCCGAACATGGCCGCGCGATATGCGGTCGTCTGCGCATGGAACAGCGCCGGCAGCGCGAAGTAACAGATGAACAGCACCACCAGCAGCGGCGTGCCGCGGATGAACTCGATGAATACGACTGCGAGCTGCGAAAGCACCGGCACGCGCAGGAAACGAATGATGCCGAGCGCAAAGCCAAGCAGCGTACCGCCGACAATGGTCCAGGCGGCGAGCTCGACGGTAACCGCGAGCCCGGTGCCGAGGAAGGCGGCGTTTTTGCTGATGAGATCAAGCATCGGATAATCGGGCCTCGACGCCTTCGCCCGCGAACCAGGCGATCGTCTGGCTGAGCACCGTCACCAGCAGCAGATAGAGCAGCGAGATGACGATATAGACCTCGAAGGTACGGAAGGTTTGTCCTTCGATCGCGCTCGCCTGATAGGTAAGTTCGGCGACCGCGAGCACGGACGCAAGCGAGGAATCCTTGATCAACTGCGAGAGCAAGCTCGCAAGCGACGGCGCGATGACGCGCAGCGCCTGCGGGAACACGATGTAGCGCAACGTCTGCAGCGGGGTGAGCCCGACGGCGAGACCGGCAAGCGTCTGCCCCGCCGGAATGCTGCCCAGCCCGGCCCGCACTACTTCGGCGACATAGGCGCCGGAATAAAGCGACAGGCCGAACATGGCGCAGGTGAACGCAGGCAGCTTGAGGAAGGCGAGCGCCATGTACCAGAAATACATGTGCACCAGCAGCGGCACATTGCGCATGCACTCGACATAGAGCGCCGACAGCGTGCGCAGCGCGCGCGAGTGCGCCGTCCCGAGCGTGCCAACGACAGTCCCGAGCACAGCGGCCAGTGCCAGCGCCGCGAGCGACAACACGATGGTGGTGACGAGACCCTCGAGGATGAGGTCGCGACGCTCCCAGATCGGCCAAAAGTCGAAGTGATAGTCCATCGCTTAACGCGGACTTCAGCTCGGCCGACTATTGCGGCCAGACTTCGATCGGTACCTCGGGATCGGCGCCGAACCACTTGCGGTAGATCTCGGCGTACTGCTTGTTGGTCCACAAATCCTGCAGCACAAAATTGATTTCATCGCGCAGCGCCGAGTCGCCTTGACGCACACCGATGCCGAACGGCTCGACCGAGAAGCGGTCCGGAAGGATCACGTAATTCGGATTGTCCTTGGCGAAGCCCTGCAGGATGTTGAGGCTGCCGGTAAGCGCATCGGCGCGGCCCTGCACCAAAGCCAGCCAGGCGGAATTGTAGTCCTTGAAGGCGGAGATCTTCGCGGTCGGCGCCGCCGCGGCGATGTTCTTCTCCAGTGTCGTACCCTGCTGCACGGCGACGGATTTTCCGGCGAGATCCTTCAGCCCCTTGATGGGGCTATCCTTGTGGACGATGAGCGACTGCGCACCCGTGTAATAAGTGATGCTGAAATCGATGGTCTTGTCGCGTCCGCGCGTGTGCGTCATCGAGGCGGCGACAAGGTCGACATTGCCGCTGACCAGCAGCGGCACGCGCGTCGGCGAGGTGACCTTGACGAACTCGACCGGGACGCCGAGGTGCTCGGCGACCTTGCGCACCAGGTCGAGATCGAAGCCGACCGGCTCATTCTTGTCATTGAGAAAGCCGAAGGGCGGCGTGTCGAACTTTACGCCGGCGAGAAGCTTCCCGCGCTCCTTGATTTTCGCGATGCTATCCTGCGCGTGCGCCGCGGCGCCGAAGGCGCTCAGCATCAGCGCCGCGGCGAACAAGGCCAAGGCTTTGCGGATGATCATGTGCTTCCTCAACACGCATTGTCTCATTGTTTGATACTCGCAGCCGGTGCGGCGCGAGCGCGCACTATCTCTCAAACCGCATGTCGCCGCCAGTCTGGCCGCGCGGACAAGGCTTGACCTCGGCGTCACAGGCGACATCATCACTTCGCCACAGCGGTCGAACTGTGGAACCATAAGCAACGAGGACGCACATGCGCATGTCGTGTCGATGGCCGATCCTGGCCGTGAGTATAATCATATCGCTTGGAAGTTTCGCGCAGGCACAGACCGTGCGCATCGCCAAGCAATACGGCATCTCCTATCTGCCGTTGACGATCATGGAAGAGCGGCACCTGCTGGAGCAGCAGGCGCAGAAGCTCGGCCTCGAGGTCAAAACCGAATGGGTGAAGCTCGCGAGCGGCGCGCCGATGAATGACGCGATCATCTCGGGCTCGCTGGATTTCGCCTCCGGCGGGGTCGGCCCGCTGCTCACGGTCTGGAGCAAGACGCGCGGGCATCTCGACGTCAAGGGCGTCGCCGCGCTCAATTCCATGCCGCTTTATCTCAACACCACCAAGCCGGAGATCAAGAGTCTCAAAGATTTCACGGAGAATGACCGCATCGCGCTGCCGGCGATCAAAGTCTCGATCCAGGCGATCACGCTGCAGATGGCGGCGGAGCAGACGTTCGGCCCCGGTCAGCAGAACAAACTCGATGCGCTCACCGTCTCGCTCGGCCATCCCGACGGCATGGCGCAACTGCTCGGTGGCAAGTCCGGAATCGATGCACATTTCACCTCAGCACCGTTCATGTATCAGGAGCTCGACGACAAGCGCGTGCATCGGATCCTGAGCAGCTATGACGTGCTCGGTGGTCCGCACACGTTCAATGTCGTGTGGACCACGAGCAAATATGCGACCGGGCATCCGAAGATCGTGCAAGCCTTCGTCGCGGCGCTCGATGAGGCCATGAAGCAGATCACAGCCGACCCGAAGAGCGCAGCCGCCGATTGGATTCACTCCGAGAGCTCGAAGCTTCCCGCACAGGAAGTCGAGCGCATCATTCGCCTGCCGGAGAATGAGTGGACCACCGTGCCGAAGAAGATCATGGCTTATGCGGAGTTCATGGCCCGCACCGGCATGATCAGCAAGCCGGCGCGCTGGGAGGACGTCTTCTTCGACACCATGCATGGACGGCCGGGGAGCTGAGCGGCGTCCCGACGATTGCGTCAGCCTTTCGTCGGCTTGCGACCACCGCGGGCGGCGACCTTCGCCCCGCCCGCGGAGCCGCGGCGCACCACGGCAACAAATTCGTCGAAGAGGATGTCCGTCAACCGGCGTTTGCGCGAAACCGTCGGCTCGATGATGCCAAGCGTCCGGTAGTATGGACCGAAACTCAGCCGCTTGACGTCATACCCCGGGTCGAAGCGACGTTCCGGGACGATGGAAATTCCATGGCCGTGATGCACCATCGCCTCAATGGCCTCAAGCCAATCAAGCTGCATGGTTTCGCGCAGATCGAGTCCCGCCGCTTTGATCGCGCGGTCGATCATGCGGCCAGCCGGGGCATTTGGGCTGTAGCGGACGAAAGGATAGCGCTGAGCCAAACGCTTGAGCGGCAGGTCCGGCGCGTCTGGTGGCGCGATGACGACCAGACGCTCGCGCAGGAACGGCCGCCACAGAATATCGCGCAGTGACTGATCGTAGTCCGAGACGATCGCGGCATCGAGCGAACGGTTGCTGACTTGCCGCAACAGATCCTCGGAAAATCCGGACACAATCTCGATGTGCAGATTGGCATGACGTCGCCGGATCACGGTGAGCACCATGGGCATCAGCCCGGTCAGCGTGCTGCCGACCGCGCCAAGCCGGATGCGCCCCTCCACCGCCGCTTGAGACTTCAATCCGGTCTCGATCTCTTCGTAGGCAGCAACCAGGTCTCGCGCGCGACCGACGACGGCGCGGCCGGCCTCGTTGAGCGAGGGCGGGCGCTTGCTGCGATCGAACAGCGCCGCCTTGAGCTCCGCTTCCAGGCCGCGCATCTGCATGCTGATTGCGGATTGGCTGAGGTTTAAGGTCCGCGCCGCTCCGGCGAACGAACCTTGCTCGGCAATGGCGATCAACGTGCGCAAAGCACGCAGGCTCATCGCTGCCTCCGACTTCAATAAAACTGCAATAAATATTCATTTCTCTGCGCTATTATGCAAGGGCCCCGAGGCGTAAGATCGGCCATCAAGCTCGGCGTTCACTGGAAACGAGAACCGACCGAAATGGCTGATGTGCTTGACGTTTCGCTGTGGCGCGGCGGCGCCGATGGCCACTACCAGAGCTTTCGCGTGCCGCAACGCGCGAACCAGACCGTCCTCGACGTGGTCACCTGGGTCCAGCGGAACGCGGATGCGACGCTGTCGTATCGCTTCGCCTGCCGCGTCGGCATGTGCGGTTCCTGCGCCATGACGGTGAACGGCCGTCCGCGCTGGACCTGCCGCACCCACGTTTCCAAGGTGGCGGCGGACGGCAAGATCACCATCGGCCCCTTGCAGAACATGCCGGTGATCAAAGACCTCGCCGCCGACATGCGGGTGTTCTTCGAGAAATGGCAGGAGGCGAAGGGCGTGTTCGCGCCTTCGGCGACGCGTGCCGATCCGGTGGCGCCGATCAAGCCGGATAGCCCGGCGCGGCGCGCGGCAAACGCCGCGATCGAATGCATTAATTGCGGGGTCTGTTACGCGGCCTGCGACACGGTGCGCTGGAATCCGGATTATTTTGGGCCCGCGGCGCTCAACCGCGCCTGGACGCTGGTCAATGACGAGCGCGATGCCAAGCAAGACGAACGCCTCACGGTGATCGCCGGCAATGGCGGATGCACGGCGTGCCATTCGCATCAGTCCTGCCAGGAGCACTGCCCGGTTTCACTCAATCCGACGGCGTCGATCGCAGGCCTGAAACGCCGCGCGGTCAACGCCTATCTCTCCGGCGAGATCAAGCCATGAATGTGCGGCTCTACCTCTGGCAGCGCGCGACCGCGGCGATCATGGCGCCGCTCGTCGTCGTGCATCTCGCGGTGATCTTCTACGCCATGCACAAGGGGCTCTCCGCCGCAGACATCCTCGCGCGCACGCGCGGCAGCATCGCCTGGGCGACGTTCTATGGCGTATTCGTTTGCGCCGCCGCGATCCACGCCTCGATCGGGGTGCGCACGATCCTCGGCGAGTGGCTGGCCTTCACCGGCAAACCGCGCGACGTCGCGGTGGTCGTGTTCGGCCTCTCGCTCGCCGTCCTCGGCTTGCGTGCTGTTGCCGCGGTGGTGCTGCCATGGTGAACCGCCTCGCACATCGCACCAACGCGCTGTGGCTCGCCGCGCTGATCCATCGCCTCTCGGGCGTCGCGCTGGCGATCTTCCTGCCGCTGCATTTCCTCGCGCTCGGGCTTGCGATCTCCGGCGAAGACGCGCTCGGCGGTTTCATCCGCTGGAGCAATCAGCCGCTTGTGACATTCGCCGAGAGCGGGCTCGTCGGCCTCCTCGCCGTGCACATGCTCGGCGGCCTACGACTGCTGGTGCTGGAGAATTTCGCCTGGTTCAGTGGACAGAAGATTCTGGCCCTGCTCGCCGTCACAGCGTCCGCTGTCGTCGTCTTCGGCTTTCTCGTCGCGGTGTTCTAGATCATGCCGCTCGAACGCTCGCGCACCGACATTCTGATCATCGGTTCCGGCGGCGCTGGGCTGTTCGGCGCACTGCACGCGCATGCGGCTGACCCGACGCTCGACATCACCATCGCCACCAAAGGCCTGCTCGGCAAATGCGGCTGCACCCGCATGGTGCAGGGCGGCTACAATGTCGCGCTGCATAAAGGCGATTCGGTCGAGCGCCACTTCATGGACACGATCGAGGGCGGCAAATGGTTGCCGCATCAGGACCTAGCCTGGATCCTGGTGACCACGGCCATCGAGCGCGTGCGCGAGCTCGAGAACGAGATCGGCTGCTTCTTCGACCGCAATCCGGACGGCTCCCTGCACGGCAAGGCCTTTGCCGGCCAGACCTTCGATCGCACCGTGCACAAGGGCGACCTTACCGGCATTGAGATTATCAGCCGGCTGATGGAGCAGGTCTATGCGCGGCCCGGCATCCGCCGCCTAGAAGAGCATCGCGCGGTCGCGTTGATCCCGTCGAAGGACGGCGCCTCGGTCACCGGCGCATTGTTCATCGATGTGCGCACCGGCGCCTTCCGCTTCGTCGAAGCGCGCGCCGTGCTGCTGGCGAGCGGCGGCGGCCCAACCATGTATCGCTATCACACACCGTCGGGCGACAAGACCATGGACGGGCTCGCCATGGCGCTGCGCGCCGGGCTGCCGCTACGCGACATGGAAATGGTGCAATTCCATCCGACCGGGCTTTATGCCGGGCCGGAGACGCGCATGACCGGCACCGTGCTCGAGGAAGGCCTGCGCGGCTCCGGCGGGTATCTCCTCAACGGCGCCATGCAGCGCTTCATGGGCGAATACGATCCGAAGCTCGAGCGCGCCACGCGCGACGTGGTCAGCCGCTCGATGTATGCGGAGATGCGTGCCGGGCGCGTGAGCCCCAACGGCGGGCTCTACATCAAGATGAGCCATCTCGGCCCCGAGCGCGTGCGCAAGGAATTCAAGGGCATGGTGCAGCGCTGCGAGGATTGCGGCTTCGACCTCGCCGGCGGACTCGTCGAGGTGGTGCCGACCGCGCACTATTTCATGGGCGGCCTCGTCTGCAACACCGACACCTCGACGGAAAAGCCCGGCCTGTTCGTCGCCGGCGAGGACGCAAGCGGCATGCACGGCGCCAACCGGCTCGGCGGCAACGGCGTCGCCAACTCCACGGTGTTCGGCGGCATTGCCGGCGAGGTGATGCCGCAATGGCTCGCCAAGAATGGTGGGCACCGCGCGCCGGACGAGAGCGCGATCGAGGCGGAGATGGCGCGCGCGCTGGAACCTTTCGCCCGCGCGCCGGGCGATCTCAATGCGCTACGCGAGCGTTTACTCGACATCATGTGGGACGATGTAGGCGTCATCCGCAACCGCGAGCGTCTCGACCGCGCGCTCACCGCGCTCGATGCGCTGGAGGCCGAGTTCCTGGCCACCGGAGTTCCCGACCGTGCGCGGGAATTCAATCTCACCTGGCATGACTGGCTCAATCTGCGTTCGCTGATCGAAACGAGCCGCCTTATTGCGCTCGCCGCGCGAATGCGGGAAAACAGCCGCGGCGCCCATTATCGCGAAGACTTCCCCGGCGAGGGCGATCTGGCCACCTCGTGGTTCACGGTGGCACGGCAGCGCGCCGGCGGGATCGACATCGGCAAGGAGCCGGTGCAGTTCACCATCGTGAAGCCGGGCGAAACTCTGCTGAAAGACGCCGCAGAATAAAATTGTGAGGGCATCATGACCCCGATCGCCGCACTCGAACGCACCGCCAAACAGTTGATGGCCAAGGCCGCCATCGAGATCCCTGATGATTATCTCGACGGTTTGCGCGGCTGCGCCAATACCGAGAAAGGCGACCTCTCCGCCTTCGTCATCCAGGCGATGCTGGAGAACTACGAGGCGGCCAAGGAAGACCGCCGCGCCATGTGCGGCGATACCGGCCTGCCGCGCTGGTATGTGAAGATCGGCAACGACGCGAAGATCGAAGGCGGACCGGTGGCGCTGGAGACGGCGCTGCGGCGTGCGACCGCGCAGGCCACGCATGAGGTGCCGCTGCGGCCGAATCGCGTGCATCCACTGTGGCGCACCGACCACAATAATAATGTCGGCATCAATGCGCCTGAGATCGAATACTCGTTCCACCCCGACGTCGACTGGGTCGACCTGACCACCGTGCACAAGGGCGGACTGTTCGGCACAGACTATCGCATGCTGTTTCCCGGCGACGGGCTCGACGGCATCAAGCGCTTCTATCTCGACACACTGATCGGCTTCGGTAAGCGCGGGCTCGCCTGCCAGCCCGCGATTGTCGGCGTCGGGCTCGGCGGCTCCAAGGACATCTGCTCGGTGCTCGGCAAACAGGCGGCGTGCCTGCGGGTCGTCGGCTCGCGCAATCCCGATCCGAAGATCGCGGCACTGGAAGAAGAGTTCAAGACGATCGGCAACTCCATCGGCATGGGCGCCATGGGCTTCATGGGCTCATCCATGGTGGTCGATTGCCACATCGAGGTCGGCTACTGCCACACCGGCGGCATGCCGATGTCAGTACACATGTTCTGTCTGTCGTCGCGCCGCGCCACGGCCCGCGTCTACGCCGACGGCCGCACGGAATTCCGCACTGATCCCGAATGGTTTACCGACTATATGCGGCGCGATACCGTCGAGTGGGCGCCGTCCATGGCCGAAGCGGCGGAGTAATTGCCATGGCGCTGAAAACCGTTGATCTCAAGCTGCCGGCGACATCCGATGACCTGCGCAAGCTCGAGCTCGGCTCCGTGGTCTATCTCACCGGCCGCGTGTTCACCGCGCGCGAGGGCGGCTACAAGCGCGCCATCGAGGACGGCTTCGGCATGCCGGCCTCGCGCGAGGCACTCGGCACCGCCAATTTCCACTGCTCGCCGGCGGCAAGCGTAAATGCCGACGGCAGCCACACGGTCGGCGCGGTGACCGCCACCGCCTCGTTCCGCTTCGCGCGCTGGCTCGATCGCTTCCTCGACGTCTCCGGCTGCAACATCATCATTGGCAAAGGCGGCATGACCTCCGAGGTCTACCGCAAGAGCTTCGTGCCGCATCAGGCGATCTATCTGACCACCGTCGGCTACGGCACCGGGGCACTGCTCGGCCGCGGCATCAAGAAGGTGGCCAACGTTTACTGGCTGGACGAGCTCGGCCTCGCGCAAGCGCTGTGGGTGCTCGACGTGGAGAAGTTCGGCCCGTTCCTGGTGGAGAGCGATATGGCCGGCAATTCGCTGTTCGAGCGCGAGAACGCCAAGATCGCACCCGGCCTCGAGCATCTCTACGAGGGCACGCGCCCGGCGACGTTGCGGCGTTACGGCGAGACGGATGATAAGACGGAAGAGGTGATTTAAATCTCCACCTCCGGCGGAATGGTCGACGGGTCGATGCCCATCGCCGTCAACCCCTTGCCGACCCATTCGCGGATCATGCCGGTCGAGCGGTTGTAGGTCGCCCAGGCGCTCAAGAAATCGCGGAAGCGCTTATCCGTGTCGATGCGCACCGCCATGCAGCTCGCGGCGGCGAGGAACGGGCGCGGCACCGAGTAGGCGCCGAGATTAGGCACCTTGCTCGTCGCCTTCATCGCCAAAAGGATCGCCATCAGGCAGCAGTCGAGCTTGCCGGTCGAGACCGCGAGCAGCATCTCGTCATGATCGCGGAACGATTTGATCTGGGCTTTCGAGAGCACACGTTTGGCGATCGCTTCCTGTCCGGAGCCGAGATCGACCGCAACCGTGATCTCCGGCTTGTTGATCTCCTCCCAGTGCGCAACCTTGGGGAAGCCCTGCTTACCGACGATGGTGTAGAAGTTCATGAACACCGGGCTCGGCAGGTCGAACACCAGCGCGCGTTCGGGCGTCGGCGAGACGCCGAAAATCAGATCGACCTTGCCGCTTTGCAGATCGAGCACATTGGTGTTCCAGTTGGCGGTTTCGACAAGATCAGGCTTCACGCGCATCACGCGGGCAATGTCGTTCGCCATGTCGACGCAGGCGCCGCTCCAGGCATTGGTGGCAAGATCCTTGTGATAATACGGCTCCTGTGCGCGCATCACCGCGACACGCAGCACGCCAGCATCGCGGATCTTATTGAAGTTGGATGCCTCGGGGGCGCCCTGCGCCTGCGCGGGCGGCGCCGCCGCGAGCATCAGTCCCGCCGATGCGAGCGTGGCGGAGGTGATGAGCTCTCGTCTGTGCATCGCAGTCTCCTTCTTTTTGTTTGCGCATGTCCTTATCGGAAAACCGGTACCCACTTTTCCGGGACAGGCGCTATACGGGCGTATTGAAGCGTTCGAGGAATGCCTTCAGCCGCGGATTATCCGGCCGTCGAATGGTTTCCTCGGGCGGCCCAACTGTCGCGAGCTTGCCTTCCCACATGAAGCCGACGCGGTTGGCGACACCGGCAGCGAAGGCAATCTCGTGGGTCACCAGCACCATGGTCATGCCATCAGCGGCGAGCGCTTTCACCACCGCGAGCACCTCGCCGACGAGCTCGGGATCGAGCGCCGAAGTGATCTCGTCGAGCAGCAGCACCTCCGGCTCCATGGCGAGCGCGCGTGCGATGGCGACACGCTGGCGCTGCCCACCCGAGAGCCGGCTCGGATATTCGTTGGCCTTCTCATCAAGCCCGACTTTGTGGAGAAGTCCCATGGCGAGGTCGCGCGCCGCCGCAGGCGCCATGCCCTTCACCTGGATCGGGCCTTCGATCACGTTGCCGAGCGCGGTCATGTGCGGAAACAGATTGAAATGCTGAAACACCATGCCGGCACGTTGACGCAGCGGCGCCAGCACGCGATCGGGCGGCGTTCGTCCGCTATTGAAGTCGAGCGTCATGTCGCCGACGCGAAGCCGGCCGGCTTGCGGCACTTCGAGCACGTTGAGACAACGCAGGAAGGTTGATTTGCCGGAGCCGGACGGCCCAATCAGCGCCACCACCTCGCCTTTGGCGACCGACAGCGACACGCCCTTGAGCACTTCGAGCTTGGCGAAACGCTTATAGATGTCGACAGCCTCGAGCATCGGCGCAGCGCCGTTTCCGCTCATTTGTGCCTCCCGAAGCGGCGGTCGGCGACTTCGGCCGCGAGCGTCAGCGGGAAGAGAACGGCGAAATAAATGAGCGCCACGGCGGTGTAGACCTCGAGCGGCCGGTAGGTCTCCGCCGTGATCAGCGAGCCCTGATAGAGCAGATCGCCGACTGCGAGCGTCGATACCAGCGAAGTGTTCTTCAGCTGCATGATGGTCTGGTTGATGAAGGCCGGCACCATCACGCGGATCGCCTGCGGCAAAATGATGCGGCGGAAGATCTTGAAGCGGCGCATCCCGATAGCGCGGCCGGCCTCGGTTTGCCCGATGTCGATGGCTTCGATGCCGCCGCGAAAGATCTCGGCGTAGAAGGCGCCGGTATAGAGTGTGAGCGAGATTCCGCAGGCGATCGGCGCCGGAATGTTGACGCCAATGATCACCGGCAGCGCGTAATAGAACCAAACGATCTGCACGAGGAGCGGCGTGCAGCGGAACAGCCCGAGATAAAGCTGCAGCGGCCACGCGTAGATCGGCCGCAAGATCGAGCGGCCGAGGCCAACGGCGAGCCCCACGATCAAGCCCGCGATGACCGTGCCGATGGTGTAGAGGATGGTGGTGCCGAGGCCGCCGGCGAGGAGCCAGCGGTAGTGCCACAGCATTCCGAAGTCCCAGTGGTAGTTCATGGCGACTTCCCCCTCCGGCTCCGATGCTCGCCTCAGGCGGCGGGAACGACAAGCCCCGTCAGCGGCACGTGCTGCTGGCAGCCATAGACGTCGGTGTCCATCCAGTCTCCGGAAGACACTGGGCGGCGGATGGTGATCTTGAAGGCGAGCGCCGCGTCGAACGGCTTGCAGATCAGCACATGCTCGAGCGGGATGCGGTAGGCGGCGGCGATGCGCGCTTTGTCGATGACGCCTGAGCGCTTGACGCGCTCGTAGCGCATGCTGTCATCGAACATGATGTCGAAGGTGATCTCGAAGGGGCCTGCATTCTTGCTGCGGATCACCTTGGCGACCCGGTCGAGCGGCTCGCCGAGGTTGCTGCCGGCGGTGCTCAATTGCGCACCTCTTCGAGCGTCATGGGGAAGATCTCGCACGGATCGGCGAGCGGCAGCAGATGATAGACCGCGAAGCGGTAGGCCGGACCGACGGGAATGCCGAATGGCGAGAACGGATAGGCCATGTTGCCGGCGGTGGTGAGAATGCCGGGATAATGCGCGTGCTGCAGATGCCCGCGCGAATACATGGCGACCGCGGTCGCCTGCTCCTGCGTCGGCGCCAAGGCCTCGATCATCAGGCCGATCTCGCGCGGCGGCGCACCGCCGGGCTCGAGCGGCCCCATCACGGCGTCGCGGCCGTAAGCGCGAAAGCGCAGCCGCGTGCCGCCGGCCTGCAAGCCGAAGCGCGCCTCAGCGCGTGCCTGCGTCTCTTCCAGCAAACCATCAAGCTCGCGGATCATGATTGGATCGCGAATGCCGACCATGACGATGGAGCGGAAACCGAGCTGCTCGGCGCCTTCGAGCTTCACCTTGTAGACCTTGTCGGGGACGAAGCGGCTGCCGGCGACGCGCACGCGACGCTCGTCGATCTGCTCGAAGCGCGTGGCGCTGAGGTCGTTCATGCCGCCGGGGCCCGGCTGGAATTCGAAATCGCCGCGCTCGTAAAGCGAATGACCGGCGACCGAGACCGTGGTGCAGCGGTGGTCCGGATTGCCCGGCTCGACGACGAAATGCTCGCGGCGCAGCACGCCGACCATGGGCTCACCGAGGTCGTATGGGATCGCGGAAAGGCCAGCGCATTCGAGGATCTTGCCGCAGTGAAGCGCCAGCCCCTGGTCGAAGCCGCGGATCAGCGGCAGCGCAGCAAAAATAACGTCGTCGCAGGCGCGGCCTGCGATCACCACCTCGGCACCGGCGTCGAGCGCCTTGACGAAAGGCTCGACGCCCATCTGCGCGACGATGGGTCCGCAGCGGTCGATCACGGCGTCGGTCAGCTCGCCTTCGGGACCGATGCTCTCGAGCGGCGCCTTGGCGATGCGGCGCTTGAGATCGGGCTTGTCGAGCTCGGCCTCGATCGTCGCCAAGCGGAAGGATAGGCCGTGCTCGTGCGCTATCTCCTTGATGATCGCCACGGCGCTCGCAAGCGATTCATTGCAGCCGCTGGTCAGCGCCGAGCCGACGATGAGCGGCACCTTCGCTGCACGGGCGGCGCGCAGCATAATGGAGAGGTCGTGCTTGTAGGTCGTGCGCGGCAGGAACGGCTTGCCGCTGCCGTGATAATAGGGCCCCATATCGGTCGAGCCGGCATCCTGGCCGATGAAGCTCGGATTGAGCGACATGGCACGCTTGAACGCATCGACATTGTAACCGCTGCCGAGCGAGCCCGACGGGGCAACGCCGACGATTTCGTCCATCACACAGCCCCCACAACTTCGGTTTGCGCCGACGCTGGCGCGCCTCGCGTGCCACACAGCGACAAGGATTGACCGAGCCCGAGCGCGCGGGCGCGCTCATAGACCAGGGCGGCCGCCGCGGCATCGGCAAGTCCGGTGCCGGACACCAGCAAGGCGATGCGTTCTTCCGGTGCGAGACGCCCCGGCTTGGCGCGGCCAATGACATCGGCAAGCCCGGCGGCAAAACTGACGACGACATCGCCGTGCTCGGCGCGGATCGCCGCCTGCTCGGCATCGTCGGCGAAGCAGCGGTTGAGCTGCGCAAGGCTCTCGGCCTTCCAGCTGACGCCGTAGTCCACCATAGCGACGAAGGCCCCAGGCTTGAGCCAGCCTGCATCGAGAAACCCCGTGCGCGGCGATTGCCGCGGCACACTGGTGACCACGATATCGCTCTGGGCAAGCGCGCGGCGCGGGTCCTCGCTCACCTCGGTCTCGACCCCAAGCTGGCGCGCGAAGTCGGCGAAGGCTTCCGCGCTCTCGCGACGGCGGCTGAGCGCGACAGCCGATGTCAGCGCCGAACCGGGCAGCAGCGCCTCGAGTGCAGCGCGCGCCTGCACGCCGCAGCCGACGAAGGTCGCGCGCTGCGCCTCGCCGCTCGCCAGCCAGCGCGCGCCGACGCCGACGATAGCCGCCGTGCGCACCGCCGTGATCCAGGTGGCTTCGATCATGGCGACGGGAAAGCCCGCGCGCGTCTCGTTGAGCAGGATGAGCGGGCAATATTCAGCGCGGCCCCGCGCGGTGTTCTGCGGGAAATAGCCGTACCATTTGACCGCGGCGTAGCCCATCGTGCCGAGCACCGCGCCCTTGGCGCGGAAGCTCGCGCCCGGCCCGGCCATCATCGACAGCGCCGGTCGGGTCCGCGCTTCGCCACATGCGCTCGCCAGGAATGCCTGCTCGACCGCCGCATTCATCTCCGCCGGCGTCACGGCGCAGCCGAGCACATCGTCGGCATTGAGATATAAGATGTCGGCGCCTTCACTCATCGCCATATCCCCTCCTCGGTGTCGAAGCTTGCGAGCCGCGGATCTGCTCCCGCGGGTCGCAAGTCTGGTTTGGCAATCTTGCCGGAGGGGGTTTTGGGCAGATCAGCGTGATACGAGATGTAACGGGGCAGCTTGAAGCGGGCGAGCCGCGCGCGGCAGAGCTTCATGATCCGCTGCGGCGGCAGATCCTCGGCTGTGAGGCCGGGCTTAAGCACAACGCAGACCTTCAGCTCTTCGCCGCGCTTGGCGTCGGGCACGCCGATGGCGGCGGCCTCGGTGATTTCGGGAATGGCGCAGAGCGCAGCCTCGATTTCGGTCGCGGAGATGTTCTCGCCGCTCCTGCGGATCACGTCCTTGATGCGCCCGACGATCGTAAAGAAGCCGTCAGCATCGCGGCGGAACAGGTCGCCGGAGCGAAACCAGCCGTCGCGGAAAACCTCGCGGGTGGCGTCGTCGCGCTTGTAGTAGCCGCGCATCATGCCGGGCCCGGAGATCAAAAGCTCGCCGGTCGCGCCCGGCGGCACGTCCTTGCCGGCGGCGTCTACGATACGCAGGGTACGGAATGGGACCGGCAGGCCGATGGCGCCGCTGCCGGTCATCCAATCGACCTCGACCGGCATCGCCAAAGCGGCGCCGGTTTCGGTCAGACCGTACATCTCGCGCACCGGCGCACCGCCGAGCTGCGCCTCCAGCGGATGGTGCAGGTCCGCCGGCAACGCCATGGTGCCGGCCCAGCGCAACTTCAGAGCCTTGCGGCGCGGATCGAGCGCCTGTTTCGCCAGCGCCGGCGTCACCGAGCAGAACTCGATGTCATGCGCGACCAAGCGGTCGATTAATTTGGTCAAGCTGGGCTGTCGCGCGACATAGGCCGTGGCCCCGAACATCAGCGCCAGCAGGAAGCGCCATTGGCCGCCCATATAATGAAACGGCATGTCGACGAGCATGCGCGTCACCGGCGGGCCCTGCTGCGCGCGCACCGCCGCGATCGTCGTCCAATACAGATGCGGCAGCATGCAGGCCTTCGGCGCGCCAGTCGAACCGGAAGTGAACTGCAGCGTCATCAGCGCATCGGGGTCGATTGGCGGAAGTGCCGGCAATGCGCCAGCATCGTCGAGCAGCGCACGCCATTCGCCGACATAGCTGTCGGCGCGACCGTCATGAATGACGATGCGATCGCGCGGCAACGCCGGCGCGTGATCTCCTTCGATCAGGTCACGATGCGTTGCATCGATGATCAGAAACTCGGCGTCGCCGGTGCGCAGCACATGCGCGAGCTCCGGCGCGGTGTAGCGCGTGTTGACGGGCAGCATCACCGCGCCGAGCTTGGCGAGCGCCATCCAGGTGATGGCTAGCGCCGGCACGCTCGGCAGCATCAGCGCGACGTGGGTACCTTGCGTCACGCCCAGGCGGTTGAGAGCGCCGACGCAGCGCGTGACCTCCGCATTGAAAGCGGCATAACTGAGGGAGGCGCCTCCATCGGCATCGACCCAGAGCGGGCGATCGCCGTAACGCGCAACAGCAGCGTCGAACAAAGCGCCGACGTTAGGCGCGAGTGGCGCGCGCTCGACGGCGCGGCGCGCTTGCGCCAGCCTATCGAGGACGTCATCCATGCGTCGGGCGGTCAGTGCCATGCTGCGACCTCAACCCGGCTCGAACGTCGGCAGCGGATAAAGCTGCGCCTGCTCGCGCGGCACCAGCCGCACGGCCATGCCGCTACGCACACCGGCGGCATCCGCGGTGATCACGCGCGCGATCATGCGCACGTCTTCTGCGAGCGCGATCTCCGCTAGCACGATCGGCGCTCGCGCCTGGAACACTTCGGGCAGCCCGCGATGAATGCGGCTGAACGACACGATGGTGCCGCGGCCGCTGGCGCGAAACCAGGTGAGCCGGCTCGACCAGCAATGCGGACAGAGCGAGCGCGGATAGAAGATCGCCTTGCCGCAATCCTCGCAGCGCTGCAGCGCAAGCGCACTGTCGTCGCGCCAGGCCTTGAGCATCGGCGCGTTGGTCGGCGTCTCGCGCGGCTGCGGCAGGTTCGCGTTCATCACGCGACCTCCAGCACGAGCGCGCTGGCCGACAGACCGTGACCATAAGCCACCATGCCGTAACCGGAGACGAGGCCGCGCTTCAGGTTCTTCACCTGCCGCGCGCCGCCCTCCCCGCGCAATTGCCGCACCGCCTCGGTGAGCCCGATCATGCCGCCGCCGCCACCGGTCTGCCCGCAAGAGAGCTGCCCGCCGCCGGTGTTGAGCGGCAGCGCGCCCTCGTAGGTGAGGTCCTGCATCTCGAGGAAGCCACCGATCTCGCCTTTGCGGCAGAAGCCGAGATCCTCGAGCTGGATCGCGACCATGATCGGATAGTCGTCATAGGCCTGAACGAACTGCATGTCGCGTGGCCCGTAGCCGGCCTTTGCGTAGAGCGCGTCGCGAAACAGCTCCCAGCCGCCACGCAGCGGGGCGACCTCATCGCGCGGATGATTGTGCCGCTCGCCTGACGACAGCACACGCACACGTTTGCCGGCGGGAACCCGATCGAGCGCACCGACAAGGATCGCTTCCGCGCCCGAGCACGGCATCACGCAGTCAAAGAGCCCGAGCGGATCGGCGACGATCGGTGAATTGAGATAATCCTCGATGCGCATCGGATCGCGCAGCAGCGCCGCCTCGTTCGCGCGCGCATTCGCGCGCTGCGCCACGGCGATGCGGCCGAGCTGCGCGCGCATGGTGCCGTAGGTCTCCATGTGCTTGCGCTGCACGATGCCGAACAGACCATTCATGCCGCCGAAGCCGTGCGGCGCCAGGTAGTCGCCGACCGCGTGATTGAAGCGGCCGATGCGCTCGCGGAAGAACGAGCCGTCCTGTGCGGCGCCGGCGAGGCAGAGTACACAATTGGCGCGGCCGTTCTCCACCGCACGCACCGCATCGATGACATTGACCACGGCGCTCGCGCCACCCGCCGTCGAGACGCTCGCCCAGGACAGCGTGAGCCCGAGATATTCGGCCGCAGTCACCGCATTATCGGGGTGTAGCGTGGTCGAAGCGATCGAGAGGCCATCGACGCTGGTATGGCTCAGCCCGGCGCTCGTGAGCGCCGCGCGGGCAGCATCGGCAAGATAAGCGAGCTCGGTTCGCGTCGGACGCTTCTCGTAAGCCGAGCTGCCGTATCCGATGACGCCAACCTCGGCCATGAACCCTCAGAAGTCCAGATTCGGCGGCAAGTCGGATTCGGCAATGCCCATCTCACCGAGCGACGCAAGAATCCATTCGCGGACCTGACCGCTGCTGCGGTTGAAGTCAGTCCAGGCGGTGATGAATTGCCGGAAGCGGCCGTCACTGTCGTATTGCAGGGCTCCGGTGGTGATGGTCTTCACCAATGGTGTCGGCATAACAAAATCGCCGAGATTGGTGTTCTGTTTGCGCGCGGCGAGACCGAGGAACACCGAAGCGGCGAACGCGTCGGCGCGACCCGAGGCGACGGCGAGGATGCATTCCGGCGAGGTCTTGTAGCCGATGTGCTGCGCCTTCGGCGCGTAGCGTTTGACGATGGTCTCGCGCGAGGAGCCGAGATCGTAGGTGATCTTGACCTCTGGCTTGTTGAAGTCGCTCCAGCTTTCGGCCTTGAAGCCTTTGCGGCAGACCAGCGAAGAGACGTTGTAGAACATGGCCGGCGGGAAATCGATCACCAGCGCGCGTTTCGGCGTCGGGTTGAGACCAAACGCGATATCGATTTTGTTGGCCTGCAGGTCGAGCACGGAGTTGCCCCAGGTGCTTTCCACGAGCTCGAGCTCGACATCCATCTGCTTGGCGATGTCTTGGCCCATGGCAATGCAGAAGCCGACCCATTTGCCGGTCGTCAGGTTCTTCTTGAAATAGGGCTCCTGACCGGCGACCACGGCCATGCGTAGCTTCTTGCTGGAGAGGATGCGGTCGAGCGAGCTGCCGCTTGCGGCCGCCGGCGCTTGAGCTTGCGCGCTGGCGGCTTGCGCCACCGTTACGGCGCCAAGCGCTCCGAGTGATGAATAGACTTCCCGACGATTGAGCATGTTTCGCTCCCGTTTTTCCGCTTTTTATGAGCGCGGTTAGTTGCGCAGCCCCCCATTGATCGCGCGCAGGATCGGCGCGACGCCATTGCCGGTGTCGATGCGCCGCACGGCCTCGATGACCGCACTCGCCGCTGCATCAGTGATGGCGACGCTGGCGAGGTCGCGGAACTTCGCCTCGACTTCGGCGTCGCTCATCGGCGCTTCCGGCTCGCCCTTCGGATAGGCGATGCTCCGTTCGAAGGCCCGGCCGTCACGCAGCGTGACCAGAACGTCCGCCGGCCATTCGCGCGGGAAGGCTTCCGACATCTGCGCGTCGGCCTCGACGCGAACGCGCGCGGCGAAGTCCTGCAGGACGGGATCGCCGATCAGATCCTCGGTGAAATCGTGCTCGCCGACCGCGCGCTTGTGCGCGGCGACCGCAAGACTGAATGGAATGCTCATCTTGGCGTCGAACAGTGTGAGCGGCTCGACCCGATGCGGCCGGTTGTTCACGGCGACATCATAGGTGCGCACCACCACGCCGGCGATATCGGCGGCGGCGATTGACTCTTTCTGGATGATGTCGAGCAGGCCGTCGATCGGCGCGTGGTTGTAGCGGCAGCAGGAATAAGGCTTGAGACTGGTACGCGTGATCTCCCAGACCTTGCCGAAATCAGCGGTGATGCGCGAGAGATCGTAATCGTCAGCGAACGCTTCGGCGAAACCCTTGCGCTGCTCGATCACGCGGCGGCTGCCGGTGAATCCTTTCGCCGCGAGCAGAGCGGAGACGATGCCATTGCTCGCCGCATTGGCGGGGACCAGGCGCTTGCCCATGTCGCCCTCGCCGTAAATGCTGCTGTTGAGCCCGGCGGCCTGCATGCCGGCGAGCCCGAGCGCATCCGACAGCGTGTCGGCATTCATGCGCAGCATATGGCCGGTCGCGGCCGCGGAGCCAAAGATGCCGCAAGCCCCCATGCTAAGGAAGCCGCGCTGCCAGAGCGAAGGCTGCACGGCATTGGCGACACGCAGGCAGGCCTCATAGCCGGCAACCACCGCGGTAATGAACGTCGCGCCGCTCGCCTTCTCGCGCTCGGCGACGGCCAGTGCGGCCGGGATCACGGCGGACCCAACATGAGTGATCGAGTCGCGATGCGTGTCGTCGAGCTCGATCACGTGCGAGGCGACGCTGTTGAAGTAAGCGGCGTTCGGTGCGGAGCTGCGCCAGCTTTGTCCGATGACGCTGCATTCACCGGTGCCGCCGAGCGCGCACACGACTTCGGATGCGATGCGGACCTCCTCGGTCTTCATCGCGCCAAGCGCACAACCGAGCAGATCGAGAATGAACATCTTGGCGGCATCGACGACGCCGGCCGGTAGGTCCGCGAAAGTGAGCCCGGCAAGAAATTCGGCGAGCGCGCGGGTCGGCCCCGCCTGCTCAGGAGCGGTACTTTCCGACGCGGTGTTCTTCGTTTTTTCCAGCAAAATCAGCCCTCTGGAGCCAATTCACCAAAATCGGATGCCGCCCCCAAGACCGCCGTTTCGGATTTATCCAAACATACGTACAATAGGATGACAAGGCGCTTACGGGCATAGCCAACGGAATATCAGGAATGATTGCGATCCTTGGCGGCGAGACGACGCTGCGCGATCCGACCCCCGCCTATTACCGGATCTTCCAGATGCTGCGCTCCCGGGTCCTGTCCGGCGCCTATGCGATCGGCTCGCAACTTCCGACTGAAGGCGAGTTGATCAGCGAGTTTGGCGTGAGCCGGCACACCATCCGCGCCGCCGTACAGCAACTGGTCACCCAGGGGCTGGTGCGGCGACAGGCCGGCAAGGGCACCTTCGTGCTCGACTTCAGCAATACCGGGCAGCAATGGGCCGCACAGTCGCTCGACGACATGGTCAATCGCAGCGTCGGCGGCGAGGTGCAAAGCCTGGAAAACCACATCCTGGTGACCGGCAGCGACGAAGAAGCCACCATGCGCCAGCGGCTGTCGACCACCGACCGCGTCGTCTGTTTCTCCTGGGTGCGCGCCGGGCCAGAAGGTCCCTACGCATTTTCGGTCGTGCATCTGCCGAAGGCTTTCGCCGACCGCGTGCCGCGTGACTGGGCGCAGCGGCTGCGCACCACGCGGCTGCTGCATCTCGTTGAGCAATATGCCGGCGTCGAGGCCTATCGCGTGCGCCAGCTGTCGACCGCGCGCACCGCCGACGCCGGCACCGCAGAGCGGCTCGCCGTTTCGATCGGTTCGCCGCTGCTATCCATGGAGCGTACCTATTTCGACCGCGCCGGCACGGCGATCGAGTATTCGCAGATCCTCGGCCGTCCGGATCGTTGCCAGCAGGCGGTCGAGCTGTTCCGCGTCGGACGTTGAGAGTTTACAGGATCTGGTTGCGCAGTGTCGCCTCGCCCCGCCACAGCCGCTGCAGATTGTCCATCAGGACATCAAGGACATTGTCCTCGTAACGCCGCGTCTCGCCGGCCGTGTGCGGCGTGATGAACACGTTCGGCATGTCCCACAGCGGAGATGACGCGGGCAGCGGCTCATCGACGGTGACGTCGATTGCGGCGCCAGCGATCTTTCCCGCGCGCATCGCGGCGATCAGCGCGTTCTCTTCGACGCAGCGCCCCCGCGCGGCGTTGACTAGATAGGCCGACGGCTTCATGCGCGAGAGCACCTCGGCGTCGATGACGTTTTCCGTCTCCTTCGTCAACGGACAGGTCAACGCCACGAAATCGGCTTGCGGCAGCAGCGCCTTGAGCTCGCGAAGCGTATGCACGGAATCGGCGCCGTCGCTGCCCGTCGCCACATTGCGCTTGAAGCCGATCACGCGCATGCCGAAAGCCTTGGCGAGCCGCGCCAGACGTCCGCCGATGCCGCCGAGCCCGATGATGATCAACGTCTTGCCGCCGAGCTCGTCCTCCCGCTGCGTCAGGTCGGAGATCATGCCGCGCCAGGTATGCTTCGCCTGGTTGTCGCGCGCCTCCGGGAGGCGACGCGCCATCGCCAGAATGAGCGACATTGCGTGCTCGGACACAGCGTTGACGTTGACGCCCTGCGCACTGGCGAGCCGAATGCCGCGACCATCGAGCACGGCGCGATCGAACTGATCGGTGCCGGCGCCGATGGACTGAATGAAATGCAGCTTGCGCGCGCGCTCGGCGAACTCGTTGCGCCACAGCCCCGAAATCACCAGCACGTCGGCCTCACCGACGCGCGCCTCGAGCTCTTCGCGCGAGGTCACGCCGAAGCTTTTGATCGGCAGCTTGCGCAACACGAAGCGCTGCTGCAGCTGGTAGGCGACGTGAGCAAAGCAGATGGTGAGCTCGCTCTCAGAGGGAAACATCGGCTGGCTCCGAAGGGATGCGATCAGAAACGGCTGGCGCGGAACGGCGTCAGATCAATGCCCGGCCGTCGGCCGGCGACAAGATCGGCGAGCAGCATGCCAGTCATGCCCGAGGACGCCATGCCGACATGGCCGTGGCCGAAGGCATAGAGCACGTCGGGAGAGCGTGCAGAGCGGTCGATGACCGGCAGAGAATCCGGAAACGAGGGACGGTGCCCCATCCACAGCGACACGCGGTCGTCCGGATAGTCATCGCGCAGCCCCGGGAATAACGCACGGACCTGGCGCAGCAGCATGCGCGCGCGTCCCCAATTGGGCGGCGCCTCGAGCCCCGCAAGCTCGACCGTGCCCGCAAGCCGCAAGCCATCCTGCATCGGCGTCGCCATGAACTTGCCATCTTGGTCATGCGTCGGCGCCCGCGGGCTCACTTCCGGATCGCGGATCATGATGTGATAGCCGCGCTCGGTTTCGAGCGGCAGCCGGTTGCCGAGCGCCGCGGCAAGCGGGCGCGAATGGGCGCCGGCGGCAAGCACCGCGGTCGACGCGGGGATATCGCCCTGCGCCGTTCGCATTGCCCGCAGCCTGCCGCCATCGAGCGCAAAGCCGGTCGCCGCTGTGCGATGAATGACGCCGCCGCGCTTGATGAAATTCTGCGCCAGCGCGGTCACCAGGCCGTGCGGACTGACGGTGTGACCATTGCTGCGTACCAGGACGCCGTAGGCGCAATTCGACGACAGCACCGGATCGAACTGACGGATCGCACCGGCGTCGAGCTCTTCGAAGCTCACGCCATTGCGGGCGCGCAGATCCCAAGCCGCATGGTCCTTCTTGTAGCTTTCGACGGAGCGATAGACATAGAGCGAGCCGTCGCGGCGAATGAGCGCGCTGGCTTCGGCGGCCTCCGCGAGCGGCGTGATGTTGTCGACGGCGCGGCCGAGTATGTCGCGCAGTGCGCGGGCCTGACCTTCGACGCGATCGGCGCGGCCGGCGGCGATATAACGCATAAGCCATGGGGCGATGAACGGCAGATAGCTCCAGCGCACCGCTAGCGGCCCGAGCGGATCGGCGAGCCATTTCGGCACGTTGCGCACGATGCCGGGCGTCGACATCGGCACAACCGAGGCGGTGCCGAACAGTCCGGCATTGCCAAAAGACGCGCCGCGTCCTGGCTCGTTCGGATCGACGACGAAGACATCGTGCCCGTCGCGCTGCAGGCAACTGGCAACCGCCATGCCGATGATGCCGGCACCGATCACGCCGACGGTTTTCTTGTCCTGACTCATGGGAAAATCCGGCTTCGCAACAGAGGTTACGTCATTAGCGTCATTGGCCTAGGTGCCGTCAACGTCGGAGCGCCTGACGAAACGCCTCAACATAGTCGTCGGCGAATTGCCGCGCCGCGATTTCGTATTTATTCCGCCAATAGCCTTTGCGCAGCAACTCCCACACGTATCGGCCAACGGTGAGCTCGCCCGTATTCCATTGGCGGATGACATGGAAATATTCGTGCAAGAGGAGCTTGTGGTCCGCGGCAAACTCATCGCCGGAACCTGCCAAATAGATCGTATTGAAGCGGGTGGTCGCAACAACGTCGCCATGCATCTTGGCGAACTCGGAATCAGGCTTAATGGCGACGCCGCTAATGGCTTCGACATTCACGGCAAAGATGTTGCTCAGTGCGCCGAGCTGCGCATCCGGCAAACAGTAGCGGCTTGCCTCCTGCAGACCTACTGCCCGACGACAAAGATAGAGCAATGCCGCCTGACCGGCGCGTATCGACGTGCCAAGTAACGAACGCGACGGCATATGCTTAGAATGAAATGTTTGCCGACTTGATGATCGGCGCCCATTTCTCGATCTCGCCGGCGATGAACTTCTTCGCATCGTCGGGTGTGCCGCCGGCGAGCTCGACTCCGAGTTGGTCGAGAAACTTCCGCGCGTGCTCCGACTTCAGATACTCGTTGGTCGCGGCGTTGAGCTTGGCGATGACCTCGGGCGGTGTGCCGGCAGGCGCCATCACCGCATACCAGACGCTGGCTTCGAAGCCAGGCAGGCCTGACTCCGATGCGGTCGGCACGTTGGGCAGGCCCGACCAGCGCTTGCCGCCGGCGATCGCCAGCGCCTTGATCTTGCCGGCCTGGATGTTGCCGACATAGGCCGCCATGGAATCCATGCCGACATCGATGTGACCGCCGATGAGGTCGGTGATGATCGGCGGGCTGCCGCGATATTGTGCGGAGGTGAACTTGATACCCGTACGCGCCTGCAGCAGCTCGCCGGTGATGTGGCCGAGCGTGCCGTTGCCCGGGAAGCCCGCGGTGATCTTGTCCGGATGCGCTTTGGCGTAATCGATCATATCCTTGAGCGTCGCAAACGGTGCGTCGGGGCGCGCGACAATGATGACCGGCGCCTTGCCGACCAGCACCGCGGGCGTGAAGTCGCGCTGCGGGTCGAAGGACATGTCCTTGTACATCAGCTTGTTGGTCGCCGCCGGTCCGGTCGTCGCAAACAGCAGCGTGTAGCCGTCGGGCGCGGCACGCGCGACCACACCACCACCGATGTTCCCGCCGGCGCCGCCGCGATTGTCAACGACAAAGGGTTGGCCGAGCGCAGTCTTGAGATGCTCGGCAAGGCCGCGCGCGATCACGTCCGACGTCGTCCCCGCGGTGAACGGAACGATGAGCGTGATCGGATGATTGGGCCAGGTCTGCGCGGAGGCCTGAGTCGCAGCCGAGGCGACGAGCGCGCACAACACTGAGATGAGAAATGGCAAAGGACGCATGGTCAGATCCTTATCAACGCAGCGACGATCAAGCCGCGTATTCTGGCCGCTTCGGCGTGAACACATCCAAATTGAGGCATGGCTCATCGCCGAGCACCTCGCCCCAGTGAGTAACGCCGCCGGGGATGACGATCAGCCCGCCCGATCCGATCTCGAGCGTCTCCTCGCCGACATGAAACCGCATGCGGCCGGAGATAATGTAGGCGATCTGCTCATGCGGATGGCTGTGCGGCTTCGGCTCATGGCCAGGCATCAGGCGGTGCAAGGCGACGGTGGCGCCGTTTCCGGAAAAGGCCTTTTGCTCGACCCCTTTGCGGATCTGCTTCCACTCCATTTTGCTCCAGTCGATTTGATGGATCATTGCGATACTCCTTCACTTTCATTTGGCGGCGCCGAGGACGCCGGTGGGCCGGAAGAACAGGAATAGGAGCAGGATTGAGAACGCGGCTGCGTTCTTGAACGCCGCACCCAAAAACACAACCGCCAGCGCCTGCGCCACGCCGAGCAGAATGCCGCCGATGAGCGCCCCGAGCGGACGGCCAAAGCCGCCGACAATCGCGGCGATGAAGCCGGAGATCGCGTAAGGCACTCCGAGATTGAACCCGGTGTATTGCGTCGGCGTCACCAGCACCCCGGCGAAGGCGCCGAGCGCGGCGCTGAGCGCAAAGGAGATCGCCAGCATGCGCGAAACCGGAATGCCGAGCAGCGCCGCGGCGTCACGGTTGATCGAGCAGGCGCGCATGGCCTTGCCGGTCTTGGTCGAGGCAAAGAACCAGGCGAGAGCGGCGATGACCAGCGCCGAACAGCCCAAGATCCAGAGCGATTGATAACTGATGGCAAGCCCGGCGATACGGATCGGCGCGAAATCCGTGAACATCGGCAGCGTGCGCGGCTGATCGCCGATGGCGATCAAGGTCGAACGTTCGACCACGATCTGCGCAGCCAGCGTCGCCAGGATCATGACGAACATCGTCGACTGCCGATTCCACAGCGGCCGCACCACCAGGCGTTCGAGCATCACGCCACCGATGGCCACAAGCACGATGGCGAGCGCCGCTGCGATCGGCAGCGGCAGATTCCAGGTCTTGAGCCCAACATAAGTGAGCATGCCGCCGAGCATGACGAACGCGCCTTGGGCAAAATTGACGATCCCGCTGGCGTTGTAGATGACGCAGAAGCCGATGCCGACGAGTCCATAGACGCAGCCGATGGCGATGCCGCTCACGATCGATTGGGCGACAAGCTCAAGCATAGGAGGGGCTTCCGAGATAGGCGGCGACGACGTCGGGGTTCTGCTGCACCTCGCCTGGCGTTCCTTGCGCGATGAGCTTGCCGAAATCGAGCACGGCGACGCGATCGGCGACACTCATCACCAGGCTCATGTCGTGCTCGATGAGCAGCACGGCGACGCCGCTTGCGGCGATCCCACGCAACAGTCGCGCGAGATGCGCCGTCTCTTCGCGGTCGAGCCCGGCTGCCGGCTCATCGAGCAGTAGGAGCTTCGGTTCCACGGCGAGCGCGCGGGCGATTTCCAGGAGTCGTTTGCGACCGTAAGGCAGCGCGCCGGCGAGCGTATCCATGTGTGCGGAGAGGCCGACCTGCGCCAGCAGAGCTTGCGCCGTCGCATTCACGGCCGCTTCGGCGTGGTCGATGCGAAACAGCGCGGTGAACAAGCCGCCGCTTGTATGCAGATGCCGTCCCACTTTCACGTTTTCCAGGACGGATAACTGCTCGAACAACTGCACCAGCTGAAAGGTGCGCACGAGACCGCGCTGGGCTACGCGCTCGGGCGCAAGGCCCGTGATGTCTCCGCCGTTGAAGACAACGCGTCCAGCGGTCGGCGCCAGAAAGCCGGAAATCATATTGAACAGCGTGGTCTTACCGGCGCCGTTCGGACCGATGATTGCGGTGATGCCGCGTTCGGCAACATCGAGCGAGACCGAGTCGACGGCGAGTAGGCCACCGAACCGACGCGTGATTCCGTCGAGATGCAGGAGGCTCATGCGCCCTCCTTCACCGGTTTGTGCGACCACAGCCGCGGCAACGAGGCGAGCCCGCCAGGGGCGAAGATCAGCAGGAGGATGAGCAGCGCGCCATAAGCGAGATCCTGGAATTCACTGAGCTTGCGGATGGTCTCGGGAAGCAACGCGACCACAAGAGCACCGAGCGCCGCGCCGCCGATGGTGCCGATGCCGCCGACATAAAGCATGGTGAAGGCGAGCACGACCATGTGCAGGCCAAAGACTTCCGGACTGACAAAGCCGACGGCATGCACGAACAGCGTGCCGGCGAGCGCCGCGTAGAACGCCGAGATCAGGAAAGCGATCAGCTTGTAGCGAGCGACATCGATGCCGAGCGCCCGCGCTGCGTCTTCGCTGCCGGCAATGGCGACAAAGGCACGACCAAGCCGCGAGCGCCGAATGCCGGCGGCGGCGAGCACGGCGAGCGCGGCAACAATGAGCAGCAGCACGAGAATGCCGCGATCCGAAGTCACCGTAAGGCGGCCAATACCGAGCGGCGGAATGCCGGAAATGCCCATATAGCCTTGGGTCACCGATCCCCACTCAACCGCGATCTCATACGCGATGAGCCCGATGGCCAGCGTCGCCATGGCGAGATAGTGCCCGCGCAAGCGCAGCGTCGGATAACCCACGATCAGCGCGCAGAGCAGCGCGGCGGAGAGCCCGAGGACAGCGGCCGAAAGGGGTTCCCAACCATAGTTCGCCGTGAGCACCGCCGAGGTGTAACCGCTGATCGCGGCAAAGGCGCTGTGGCCGAACGAGACCTGCCCGGCATAGCCCATGAAGATGTTGAGCCCAGTGACGAAGATCGCGTAGATCGCGGCGAAGTGGAGCACCGCGATGAGATAACCGCCGCGAACATAGACAAAGAGTATCAGCGCCGCCGCCAGCGCCCACAGGATGGTCAGCACCGGATTGGCGCGCGCCTTATCCCAGATAGTAGCGAGCGAGATCATCGTGCGAGGTGATGGTGCGAGGATCGAGTTCGGCGGCGATATGGCCCACCGACATGACGTACACGCGGCTGGCAAGCTTAAGCGCCAGCGGCGCCTTCTGCTCGACGAGGATGATCGGAAGCCCATCGCGATTGAGCATGCCCAGCTTTTCCAGGATTTCGTCGACGATGCGTGGCGCCAAGCCCAGCGATGGCTCATCGAGCAGCAGCATCTTCGGCTCGGCCATCAACGCGCGGCCGACCGCAAGCATCTGCTGCTCACCGCCGGAGAGCGAGCCGGCGACTTGCGCAAGCCGCTCCTTCAGGCGCGGAAACAGCGCCAGCACGCGTTCCAAGCGGCGGCCCAACTCGCCTTTATTGCTTTTGAGCAGGTAGGCGCCGAGCTCGAGGTTTTCCGCCACGGTCATGGGTGCGAAGATGCCGCGGCCTTCTGGCACCAGCACAAGTCCCATGGCGGCGGCAGCAACGGTGTTACGCCGCGGAACGTTTGCGCCGCGAAAACGCACATGCCCTTGCGTCGGGATCAGTCCCATCAGCGCGCGCATCAAGGTGGATTTGCCGGCGCCATTGGCGCCGAGAATGCCGATGAGTTCGCGGTCATTCACATAAAGATCGACGGGCCGCAGGGCCTCGACGCTGCCATAGCGCGCCGAGAGCCCTTCGGCCTCGAGGACCTTGGTCGTCGCGCCGCTCACTTCACCACTTTGACCTGACCATTGATGATGGTCGCGAGCAGTAACGGGTTTTCCGTGATGCCTTGGTGGTTGCTGGCAGAGAAGTGATAGATGCCGGTCGTGCCCTGGAACCCGTCCATGGTTTCCAAGGTATCGCGCAGCTTCGATCCGTCGACCGACTTCGCCTTCTCGACCGCAGCCGCGGTAAGCATCATCGCATCCCAGCCGCGGCCAGCCCAGTTCGGATCGCGATCCTGGTATTTGGCGCGCCAGGGCTGCAGGAATTTGCCGATCTCGGTCTTCAGCGGGCCGGCGGGCAGCGCGTCGTAGACCTGCGCCGGCGATGCGACGAAGAAGAACTTGTCGCCGAGCACCTCTGCCACCGGGCGGAACACCGCGATGTCCTCGAGGCTCGTGAGCATGATCATGTCGAGCCCGAGCTGCTTGATGTTCTTGGCCGCGGTCAGCGTTGTGCCGCCGAGCCCGATCTTGATCAGCGCACGGGCGCCGGCTGCGTACATTTTCTGGATTTGCACGCTGAGATCGGCGTCGTCAGTCTTGTACTGCTCGATGCCGACGATCTCGAGGCCGTAGTCCTTCGCCTCTTTCTCAGCGGCAGCCTTCTGCGCATTCGCGTAAGGCGACGGATCGTGCAAGATCGCGATCTTCTTGATCTGCGTCTTCTTCTGCAGATATTCGAGCCGCGTCTCGATCTCGAAGCGCGGCGGCGGAATGGTGGTGAAAGCCCATTTCACGTCATCCGGCTTCTGCGGAAGGATCGAGCACAGCACCATCGGAATCTGCGCGCGCACCACGAGCGGTGCCGCTGCAAAATTTCCGGCAGAGACGCAGCCGCTGGCGAACACGTTCACCGCATCCGAGGAAATCATCTTGCGATAGACGGTGACCGCTTCCTGCGGTTCCGATTTGTTGTCTTCCACCACGAGCGAAACTTTGTGGCCGAGGATGCCGCCCTTGGCATTGAGCGCGGCGATCGCGACCTCGACACCGTCACGCCAGGCACGATCGACGGTTGCAGCATAGCCGGTGAGGCCGGCCGACATACCGACCTTGTAGTCTTCGGCCTTGGCGACACCGACAAGCGGCGAGAGCGCCATGGCCGTTGCGCAGATCAGGAAGAGGCGTTTCTTCGACATATTTCCCCCATGGTTTTTCATCACTCTTGTTGGCTCAAGCTTCACATGACACCCGTTCAATCGAAAATGAATTCGCGCAAGTTCGGGATTCCAAGGCCTTCATAAGCGGTCGAGTTCAACTTCAGCGAGATCGCCTTGGTGCAAGCGCGCAGATATTGCAGCTGCTGCGGGTCGACCGGGTCATGCACATATTGCGTCGTCCCGACTACCGCGACCGTGCCGACGAGCTCGTTATCGTAGTTGAGGATCGGCGCCGCCAGCGCGGAAATGCCCAACAACGTCTCATCCATCGAGATTTCATAGAGCTGCTGACGCAGCACCGAAAGCCGCTCGCGCAGGAGCTTCGGATCGGTGAGCGTGCGCGGCGTGAACGCCTGCAGCTTGCGACCGAGAACGCGGTGCTGCAGCTCGGACGACGCGAAGGCGAGCGTCAACCTTCCCTGCGCCGAAGCGTGCGCTGGCAGACGATAACCGAGTCGCACCGAAATGGTGACGAGGTTCGGGCTTTCGCACATGGCGCTGACGATGCTGTCGCCGTTGGCAGGCAAGCTGAGCACCACCGTCTGCCCGGTGAGATCGCGCAGCTTCATCATGAAGGGCTCGGCGAGGCGGCGCAGGTCGAACTGATCCATCGCCGCCTGGCCGATATGCACGAGCTTCGGACCGAGGCGATAGAATTCGGTCTGCGAATCCTGGTCGACGAAACCAAGATATTTCAGGGTCGAGAGATGCCGGTGCATGCGCGCCTTCGGCTCGCCGAGCTTGTTAGCGAGCGCCGTGAGCCGCATCGGCTGACCGGCGACCGCCAGTGCCTCGATGATCTGCCCGGCCATCACCACCGACTGGATGATACCGGCCTGCAGCTTCTCTTCGTCTTCGCGGGCTTCAAGCGTCTCAGAGATCATGGCAACGCCTCCGCCTGCACGAAGGATTTCCAGTGGTCCGGACGGCTTTCCTGCTGTGCATAGGTACCGAGCGCATCGGCAGCACGACCGATCAGGTCGGTCGCGGCGATGTTCTTGCGCGCGAGATAAGCGCTGAACTCATCGAGCATGCGCGTGATCGCGCCAAAACCGCCGGCGAAGATGGCCGAGCTCGCCTGCACGGCGCTCGCCCCGGCGAGCAGGAAACGGGCAAGATCAAGGCCGCTGCGCGCACCATTGGTGCCTATCAGGGGAAAATCCGGCGCAAGCGCCTTGCGGCATTGCGCCAGCCAACGGCAGGTGAGCGGCAAGGCCCAAGCGCCGCCGAACGCCGCGTTGGTGCCGAGCATAGGCTTAAGCGTTTCGACGTCCGGCACCATGGCGACGAAGCGGCCCATGACGGTGACTGCGTCAGCACCGGCGTTCTTGGCGGCGAGCGCAAGCGCGACGACATCCTCGCTCTGTCCGGTGAGCTTTACCCATAACGGCAGGCGCACGGCCGCGCGCACGCGGGAGACGATCGCGCGCACGCGCTCGCTGTTCTTCTCCAACACGATGGCGCCGGGTGCGGCCTCGTTGCCATGCGGCGCGCCGATATTGAGCTCGAGCACGCGCAGACCTGCCTGCTCCACCATGCGCGCCATTTCCAGGCAGCGGTCGAGATCGGCGAGGATCAGGCTGGCGACGACAAAGGCATCCTCGTGCTTGGCCTCGCGGTCGAGCCCGGCAAGCAAATCGACCCATTCGTCGAAACGCTGCTGAGCGAGGCCCGAGCGGCAAAAGAGACTCGCGTCGGCCGGCGGGACGAAATTCCAGGGCAGTTTGCGCCATTCGCTGTCGAGCAGAACGTAATCGGTGCGATCGAGCTGCCGCCGGCCAGCCTCGGTCTCGTTGGCGGATTTCGGCACTACGGCAGCGGCGCCAGCCTTGAGCGCCGCGCGCACCCCTTGCGCGTACATCAGGTGTTCGCCGGCCCCGCAGATCAGCGGGGATTTGAGCCGCAACGTGCCAAGCGGGATGTTCGTGGCGGCTCTCGTCACAGCGTGCGCGCCCGCACGTAAAGGCCTGCATCATCTACGGCGGCCATGCTTCCTACCCTGTTTCGTATTGCAGAACGTTCTTCTTATCTTCGGAACACGCTACCAAACCAATTCAGAGTTCGTCAATCCGCCGCCGTCGTTTGACAAGCGGCGGCACATTCTCCTAGTCTATATGCGATACGTAGTATCGTAGCAAGAAACAAGTGTTGGGAGGAGTGTGGTCGGAATGGCGCATTACGCCCTTGCCGTCGATATCGGCGGGACCTTCACCGATGTCGTGCTCCGGGATTCCTCCGGCCGCACCTTTGTCGATAAGACGCTGACCACGCCGGAAAGCCTGGATGTCGGCTTCTTCCGCGCCATCGACGCGGTTCTCGCCAAAGCCGGCATCGCCCCGAAAGCCGTGACCGACGTGCTGGTGCACGCCACCACCGTGGTCACCAACGCCGTGATCGAGCGCAAAGGCCCGCTCATCGCGCTGCTTGTCACGGAAGGCTTCCGCGATATCCTGCGCATCCGCGACGAGCATCGCTATGAGATGTTCGATCCGCAGATCGAGTTCCCGGAGCCGCTGGTATCGCGCGAGATGACCTTCGGCGTCAGCGAGCGCGTGCTGGCGACCGGCGAAGTGCTCACGGCGCTCGACATCGCCCAGGCAGAAAAGACCGTCGACGAGCTCAAGCGCAAGGGCGTGGTCTCGGTGGCGGTGTCATTTCTCAATGCTTACCTCAATCCGGCGAATGAGCGCGCCGTGCGCGACATCATTCGCAAGCGCGCGCCGGACATGTACGTGTCGATCTCCTCGGACGTGGCGCCGCAGATCCGTGAATATCCGCGCACGTCGACGGTGGCGATGAACGCCTATACGGCGCCAATCACCGGGCCCTATCTGGACGCGCTGCGCCGCGGCCTCAAGCAACGCGGCTTCGTCAATGATCCGCTGATCATGCTCAGCAATGGCGGCGTCATCGGCATCGACGTGGCGCGGCGCTTCCCTGTGCGCATGGTGGAATCCGGACCCGCCGCCGGCGCACTGGCTGCTGCGTATTACGCCGAGGTGCTCGGGCTCGATCGGCTCCTCTCCTTCGACATGGGCGGCACCACGGCCAAGGCCTGCATTATCGAGGATCGCCAGCCGCTGGTCGTGGGGGACTTCGAGGTCGACCGGATTTATCGCTTCAAGGCCGGCAGTGGCCTGCCGATCCTCATTCCCTCCGTCGACATGATCGAGATCGGCGCCGGCGGCGGCAGCATCGCGTCAGTCAGCGATCTCGGCCTGCTCAAGGTCGGCCCGCAGAGCGCCGGCTCGACGCCGGGCCCGGTCTGTTACGGCCGCGGCGGCACAAATCCGTGCGTTACCGATGCGGATCTGGTGCTCGGCTATCTCGATGCCGGCAACTTCCTCGGCGGCGACATGAAGCTCGACAAGGTCGGCGCCGAGAAGCAATTGGCCGGGCTGGCGAAGAAGCTCGGCACCTCGGTCGCCGAGACAGCCTCCGGCATCTATCGCGTGGTCGGCGAATCCATGACTGCGGCGGCCCGAGCGCATGCCATCGATCGCGGCATCGACTATCGCGGCTTGCCGCTGTTCGCCTTCGGCGGCGCCGGCCCGGTGCACGCCTGCTACGTGGCTGACCTGCTCGAAAGTCCCGTTGTCATCTATCCACCACTCGCCAGCGTACTCTCCGCTTTCGGCACGCTGGTGACGCCGCCGCGGCTCGACCTCGGGCGCGGCGCGCTAGCGCGGCTGTCGTCCCTCGACTGGAAGCAGGCCGATGCCATTCTCACCGAGCTGGCGCAGGAAGCGCGCGATGGGCTCGCCAGCGCCGGCTGCAAGCCCGAACAGCTGAGCTTCCGCTTCGGCGCCGACGTGCGCTATTTCGGCCAGCAGAACGAGGTGACAACCTGGGTCGAGACCGACCCGCGGCAACGACACGATAATCAATGGCTGCGCGAGACTTTTGAGAGTGCCTACGAAAAGCTCTACAGCCTGCGGCTACCGGAGGTCGATGTGGAAGTGGTGAGCTGGCGGCTCGTCGCCACTGGTCCTTCCGCTGCGCGGCACAGCGTGCCCGAGCTTGCCGCCAGCCCCGGGAAGCCGAGGGCGACGCGGCGAGCGCGGTTCAATGGGGGCGATATCGATACGCCGGTCTATGATCGCAGCGCACTGGCGCGTGGCCAGGCGATCGACGGGCCGGTGATCATCGAAGAACGCGAGACCACTATCATCATCCTGCCGGGCTGGCGCGCCAAGGTCGACGCCACCGGTTGCATCATGGCCTCGAAGGAGTAGCCGGCATGGACGGCATCGAGCTCGAGATTGTCTGGAGCAATCTCATCAGCATCGTCAGCGAGCAGGCGAAGGCGTTGCAGCGCATCGCTTTCAGCCCGATCGTGCGCGAAGCCGGCGACCTCGCCAACGCAGTGTTCGATCGCCGCGGCCGCATGGTGGCGCAGGCGGTCACCGGAACGCCCGGCCATATCAACTCGCTCGCCGCCGCCGGCAAGCACTTCGTCGAAGCTTTTCCGACGCAGACGCTCGATCCCGGGGACGTGCTGATCACCAACGATCCGTGGCTTTCGGCTGGGCACTTCTTCGACATCACCGTGATGGTGCCGGCCTTCCATAAGGGCACGGTGATCGGGTTCTTCGGATCCACCATCCACCATACCGACATCGGCGGTTACGGTGTCGGCGCCGGCGCCCGCGACGTGCATGAGGAAGGCCTGTGGATCCCCATGCTCAAGCTTTACGAAGCGGGACAGCCGAACAAGGTGCTGCATGAGATCATCCGCCGCAATGTGCGCACGCCTGACCATGTGTTCGGCGATCTCGCCGCGCAGGTGTCGAGTGGGCGGCTGGCCTGCAGGCGGCTCTCGGCGCTGCTCGATCGTCAGGGTTATGACGACATCGAGAACCTTTCCGATGAGGTGATCTCGCGTTCTGAGGAAGCAACGCGCGCATCGATCCGCAAGCTCAAGGGCGGCACCTACCACGGCGAGAGCTCGTTCGATGTGCCCGGCGGCGACGTGATCACGCTGAAGACCGCGGTGACCATCGACAATAAGGATGGCTCCATCACCATCGATTTCGCGGGCAGCTCGGGCCCGAGCCCCTACGGGATCAACGTGGTGATGAACTACACCCACGCCTACAGCACCTTCGCCATCCGCTCCTGTCTCAATCCGGAGCTGCCGAACAATTTCGGCTCGCTTGCGCCGATCAAGGTGACGGCGCCCGACGGCTGCATCGTCAACTGCAAATATCCGGCGCCGGTGAACGCGCGCCATGTCGTCGGCATGTATGTGCCGATGCCGATCCTCAAGGCACTCTATCATGCGATGCCAGATCGCGTGCTGGCGGAAGGCTCAGGCGCGGTGTGGACCATGCAAATCCAAGGTAAGACCGCCGGTGGCGAGCCATTCACCAGCTCGATGTTCAATTATTCCGGCGGGATGGGCGCGCGGGAAAAGAAGAGCGGACCGTCGGCGACCTGCTATCCGACCGGCGTCGCAGCGGTCCCGGTCGAGGTGCTCGAAGCCTCGATGCCGATCGTGTTCAAGCAGAAGGAGCTGCGCGTCGGCTCCGGCGGCGCCGGCGCCTCGCGCGGCGGCGACGGTCAGACCATCGCTTGGACGATGCGCACCGAGAGCCCCTGGCTACTCAATGCCGTGGCAAGCCGGACTACGCTGGCGCCGGAAGGCCTCGGCGGCGGCGCGCCCGGCGCGCCTGGCCGCTTTCTGATCAACGGCAAAACGGTGACCGAGGCGCGCAAGATGACCATGCAGCCCGGCGACGAAGTAACATTGGAAACGCCGGGCGGCGGCGGTTACGGGGCTGCGGCACGCTGAGAGCCTTCAGAGAACGCGAATGAACGGCTGTTCGCCGCTTGGATCGACTTCGACCATCGCGCCATTCGGAATTGCGCCGGTGATGTCGAGATCGAAGCCCGCGAGCATGGTGAAGTCGGCGAGCGCCGCGCCCTGCACCATGATCGGATTGGCCGCATTGAGAATGAGCGCGGCAGGGATAATGCCGCGCGACTTCATCTCATGGAGCATCCAGGCGGTGGCGACCCCGCCCTTGGCGGCATCGAGCACCAGCACGCGTCCGACATAATTCTCGCCGGCGAGCTTGTGCTGCGGCCGCGAAAACACGCCACGCACGCGGTCGAGGTCGTAACGCGCGGAAAAGCCGTCCTTGGCGACCAGCGCCTGTGCCTGCAACTTCTGACCCATGCCGGCGCGCGCGTAGAAGATCTTGTCGCTCATCGCGCGACCCTGCCACCAGCACACGCGGTCTCGACGCAGGCCTGCATGGACATCAGCATCGGCCGATAGCCGTAGCCGCCGAGGATATTAGTGAGCTTCGCGGAATTGGTGGCCAGCGCCTTCCAGCCATTGGCTTCGGCCATCTCTCGCGCATAACTTTGATAAAAGCACATGCCGGCCAGCACGGTGCCGCCGGCGCGCTCGATGCGCGCGGTGAGATCCATGCGGTCGGCATCAGGCTTCACCTGCGGACTGGTCACTGCAAGCAGCGGGATCTTCGTCTGCCTGCCGTCAAGCAAATCGGCCAGCTGCCGCATCTCGATCAGTGAGAGCTGCGGGGCCGAGAACACGACCAGATCGACCGTATCGATCGCGGCGGCGTAGCTCTTGATGAAAGCACGGATGTCGATCTCACCAACGGTGTGGGTGCGCACGCTCACGCCCGCAGGGACCACGTCATCGAGTCGCTGCGCCTCCGGCGTGATGCCGGCCATGTGGAACAAGGCGACTGACCCGTAGCTCGCCAGCGCCGCGCCGAAATGCTTCATCTCGTCGGACGTGGGCACACGGTCGATGCCCACGAGCACAGGCACCTGCCAGTAATCGCCGGAATGCCGTCCGACGATGCCGCCGAGCGCGCCCCATTCGCTGAGCTCGCGCGGTGTGTAACCGACCTCGACGATCAGGCTCGCCAACCGCCGCTCGTCGAGATGATAACCGTAGCGCGGAGTCCGTCCGGTCAGTCCGGCGCTGAGCGCCGAAGGGCCGCCCTCGAAATTCGAGCGCGCGCCGCACACGCTATTGGAATAGATCACGACGCCGGTGTCGCCATAGGCGCAATGCTCCCCACGCACCGGCGGCATGATGGTCTGATAATTGATGCAGGTGTCGGTCATCAGCACGCCGAGCGACTCGAAGGCGGCAATCGCCCGGCGCTCGAGGTCGACCATCCACGGCTGCTGCTTGAGCCGCACCGCGGCAGCGAAATCGGTGCCGCGCGGATCGGTGATGGTCGGGATGCGGACGCGGCGCTGCGGCGGCGGAAGACTCGCCATCCGCTCGAGCCATTCGACACCTGCGGCGCCGAGCGACTCGGTGTCAGCCATGATGTGCGCCTGACTGACCGGCACGAAATCCTCCGCACCGAGGAATCGGCCAACCTTGATCTGGTGATCGATCGCCCAGGCGACCGCCGGCCCGAATTCGCCGGCGCGCATCGCCTGTTCTTCACGGGTGAGTTTCATCGCGCCGTTTACTGGCTCGCTCCCGATTCGACGATCAGCGGCGTCCACTTGTCGACTTCCGAGCGCACCAGCTGGCCGAGGAACTGCGGCGTGCGCTCGTCCGCTTTCGGCAGATCGGCACCAAGCTGCTCGCAGCGCTTGGTGATTGCCGGATCATGCATAGCCTTGTCGACAGCCGCATTAAGCTTGTCGACGATCGCCTTCGGCGTACCCTTCGGCGCGAACAGCGCCGACCATACACTCGTCTGCAGGTCCGGCATCCCCGCCTCAACCGACGTCGGGACATTCGGGATCGATGCGGCGCGTTTTGTCGCTGTCACCGCCAGCGGCACCACTTTGCCGCCGAGGATGTGCGGCGTCGCCGTCACCACTTGGTCGAACATCATGTCGATCTGGCCCGCCAGCAGGTCATTCATCGCCTGCGATAGCCCGCGATACGGCACATGCTGCATCTTCACGCCGGCGAGCTTGGTGTAGAGCAACCAGGTCAAATGCGAGCTTGAGCCGATGCCGGCGCTGCCGAAGGTGACGGAGTGCGTCTTGGCGTAGGCCGTGAATTCGGCGAGCGTCTTCGCTGGAAAGCCCAGTTTCACCATGGCCACCATCGGCGTTGAGGCAACGAGCATGATGGGCTCGAAGTCCTTGCGCGGATCGTAAGGCAAGTTCTTGTAGAGACCGACCGCCGCGGCGTGGGTTCCGACATTGCCCATCACGAGCGTATAGCCGTCGGGATTGGCGCGCGCGGCGCGTGTCGAACCGATTGAGCCGCCGGCACCGGTCACATTTTCGATGACGAACTGCTGGCCCAGCGTCTGGCTCATTGAAGCGCCAAAAAGCCGCGCCAGGATGTCGGTCGGGCCGCCCGCGGAGAACGGAACAATGATCGTGATTGGCCGGTTCGGATAGTCGTCGGCGCGCGCGGCGGCGGCCCCCGCGAGCAGCGCCGCGGTGGCGAGCAATGCCGTGAAAAAAAGCTGTCCCGTCGATATTGCAGTGCGCAACCAGTGTCGCATCGCTCGTCCTCCCAGATTGGTCGTCGGGACTTCTGCGGTCCCATACCGTGCGCAAAGCCTACGATTGCAAAGGCCGATAAATCAATGCGCGGCGCCCACGCCATGAGAAGAGCCGCAACCTACGGGCAAACACACCTGTCATTCGCCTGTCGTGACCTGCAGGTGAAAATGCAACGCGTCGCTCGTTTACGGCAAGGTTGCTTGACAGGGACGCGACCTTCGCGGTGAAATTCGACATATGGCGTGCGGGGAACCGTGGGGGCACGCCACGAATCCGAGCAGGGCGTTCCGCCCCGCCCATACGTGTTCCGCGCACCCTCACAGCGCCAAGAAAAAGTCGTCGCCGGTCCACGGCCTGTTGCGTCTGCGTATTTGGGGGGTGTACGTGCGGTACACGGTATCGTTGCGCGCGGCTCTGGCCGTCGTGCTGGTGTCGTTTTGCGTCCCCGCGCTCGCGGGCGACGGAAGCCCACGCGAACGTTTCATCAATAACGAGCCGCTGGAGCAGGTCGCGCACAGTCGCGCCGACGTGATGCAAGCCGCCGCGCAGGTGCCTGGCGCAGCGGCGCTGCTGCTTGAAGCACTCCGCTGGCGTGGGCGCACGGCCCACCAGATCGGCCTGCCTAGTTCGCTGTGGTGCGCCGATTTCATGAATTTCGTCATCAAAAAATCGGGCGCCAGCGGAACCGGATCACGCGCCGCACGCTCGTTCCTGCAATATGGTCACGTGCTCGACGAGCCGCGCGTCGGCGCCATCGCGGTGTTCTCGCGCGGCGGAGCCAACAGCGGTCATGTCGGTGTCGTGCGCGGCACCGACGGCAACGGCAATCCGATCATCGTCTCCGGAAACTACGCACAGCATGTACGGGAAGCCGTTTACCCGAAGGCGCGTGTCGTCGCTTACGTGATGCCGCCCGATTACGTGCTGCGCGAAATGGCCTCGGCGGCGCTGAAGGTCACGTCCCGTTGATGCGATTTATTTCGCGTCGTGGAAAATGATGCCGAGCGTATGCCGGAGGCCGGAGCGCAGCCGGCTGACGCCGTGGCGCAAATTGACACGATAGTCACCATGACTGCCACGCACCGGCCGATGATGCACGGCGAAGGCTACCGCGTCGCCCTGCGTGAGCGGCACAACCTCGACACGGCTCTGCATGCGCGGCCGCTGCTCCGTGAGCGCGAACTCGCCGCCGGTGAAATCCTTGTGCGGCTCCGATAGCAGCACCGCGACCTGTAGCGGAAAAGCCAGATCACCGTAGAGATCCTGGTGCAGGCAATTGAAATCGCCGGGACCATATTGCAGTAGCAGCGGCGTCGACCGCCGCTGACCGGCTGCGTGACAGGCTTTGAGAAAGTCCGCGTGATTTGCCGGATATTGCGTGTCGATACGCAGACGGGCATTCCACGCGTTGGCGATCGGCGCGAGCCGGGGATACAGCGCACCACGAAGGCCATCGATAAGATCGGGCAGCGGATACTTGAAATATCGATACTCCCCCCGTCCGAAGCCATGCCGCGCCATATGCACCTGGCTGCGGAAGCGATCTTCTTGCGGATAGAGCGCTGCGATTCTCCGGCACTCATCGCGCGTGAGCAGCTTGGGCAGGACCGTACAACCGACATTGTCGAGCTCGGTGGCGAGGGCGGCCCAATCGTAAGCAGCGACGCGTGCAGGCGCGAGCGCGCTCGGCCGGCAGCGTTTGCAGGCGCGAAAGCCTGCACGTTCGGCGTCCTCGCAGGTGGCATGAAAGGCGACATTCTGTGGCTTGGCGTGGCGCCCGGGGCAGGACGGACGGCAATAGACGCCCGTGGTCTTCACCGAATAGACGAACTGCCCGTCATAGGCGGCATCGCGTTCAAGCACGATGCGCCAGCGAGGATCTAGCTCTGTCGGCAGCGGTTGCGGCATTTCGAGGCGGCGTGGCGATGTCTTCAAGGTGGCAAGCGTCATGATGCGATCCTCCGGGCATGAGGCCAGTCAGATCGGATTTGAGCGCGAGGCGCCCGGAACACCACCCGATTTCTGAATCGAAGATATCTGCCGAACTGCCGTGGAACGCGGAATTAGACGCCGAGATAGCGACGCAGAACCTCCGGCTGACGCTGGATCTCCTCCGCCGGTCCTTCGTGCACGATGTGACCGTTGTTGATCATGTAGATGCGATCGGCGAGTGCCAGCGTCGCCGCCAGATTCTGCTCGACCAGGACGATGGTCTGCCCCGCCTCGGCGAGATCGCGACAGGTCTTCACCAGATCGCGCACGATCACCGGCGCCAGACCTTCGAACGGTTCATCGAGCAGGATCAATTTCGGATCTCGGATCAATGCGCGCGCGATCGCCAGCATCTGCTGCTCGCCGCCGGAGAGGTCGGTGCCGCGGCTGAGCCGCCGCTCCTTGAGTCGCGGGAACATCTCGTAGATCCGCGACAACGGCCAGCGATGGGAGGCCGTCAGTCCGGCGAGGATGAGATTCTCCTCGACATTGAGGCTGCCGAAGATGCGCCGGTCTTCGTGCACGAGCTGCATGCCGGCGCGCGCGATCGCGTGGCTCTTGCGTCCGGCGACATCGGCGCCGTTAAACACGATCGCGCCGGAACGCGGCTGCAGCACCCCCATGAGGCTCTTCAACGTCGTGCTCTTGCCGGCGCCGTTGCGGCCGAGCAAGGCAACGACCTCATGCTCTTCAACGCGCAGCGCGAGGTCAAAGAGGATGTGGGAATCCCCGTAATAGGAATTGAGGCCGGAGACTTCGAGGAGGCTCATGGCGCCAGCACTCCCCCGAGATAGGCTTCCTGCACGGCAGAATTGCTCTTGATATCGTCGGGCCTGCCTTCGGCGAGGACGCGTCCTTCGTGCAGCACCGTGATCCGCTCCACCAATTCGAACAACGAGTCGACGTCATGATCGATGATGATCATGGTGCGACCGAGGCTCAGTGACTTCAGCAGCTTCACGGTCTCGACGCGCTCGCGTGGGCTCATACCCGCCAGCGGCTCGTCGAGCAGCAGCAGACTCGGGCTTGTCGCCAGTGCCAGCCCGATCTCCAGGCGCCGCTTCTCGCCATAGGCGAGCTCGGAGACCGGCGTATCGACCTGTTCGGTGAGTCCCACGAGCTCGAGCGCGGTATCGACCTGCTCCATCAGCCCCGGCACCTTGTCGATCCGCCGCAGGAAATCCAGGCGGAATTTTCCGCGGCGTTCCGCCAGCGCAGCAATCGTCAGGTTCTCCCGAACCGTCAAACGGTTGAAGAGCTGATTGACCTGATAGCTCTTGGTGAGCCCAAGCTGGCAGACTTCGGTGACGCGCATTCCGGTGATGTCACGGCCGGCGAAGTTGATGCTGCCGGCGCTCGGCGGCGTCTCGCAGGTCAGCATGCGGAAGAACGTGGTCTTGCCGGCGCCGTTCGGCCCGATGATCCCGCGCCGCTCACCATGAGCGACGCTGAAATTGATGTCGCTATTGGCGACGAGACCGCCATAGCGCTTGGTCAACCCGCTGGCCTGCAGGATCGGCTCGCCGTTCACTTTGCCGAGGCCGCGCCGCGTTGCCGCCAAGACTTGGCCGGAGGCCGCAGTGAGCGCGGCCTTGGCGGCAAGCTGTTCCTCCTCGGCAGTCATGGCCGGCGCGACCTCATGCTCCTGGCGCTCGACCGGCTTCCGACGACTCAGGAGGCGCCAGAGATCGACAAAGCCGCCGATGAGACCGCGGCGCAGGAAGCAGACCAGCAGCACGAAGATGACGCCGAGGACCAGCTTCCAGGTGGCACCAAGACCCAGCGCACCCTGCAGGAAGTCGCTCAGGAACAGCCAGACGGCAGCGCCGAGCAACGGGCCGAACAAGGTGCCGGTCCCGCCGATCGCGGTCATCATCACCAGTTGCCCGGAGGTGTCGAAGGTGAATGCATCGGGCGGCATGAAAGCCTGCAGCACGCCGAGGAGGCCACCGGCAAATCCAGCGTACGCAGCGGCGATGACGAAGCAGGTCAGTTTGTAGCCGTGCACACTGTGGCCGAGCGCGGCGACGCGTTGCGGATTATCGCGGATGGCGCTGAGGATGGCCCCGACCGGCGAGCGCACTATGCGCAAGGCCAGCACGATGCCGATGAAATAGCAGAAGGAGATAAACCAATAGAGCGACCAGCCGGTCTCGAAGTGGATGTTGATGAACCCGAAATTGAAGCTCGGCGTCGGAACGCCGGGCAGTCCGTTCTCGCCGCCGGTCCAGGCCGAGAGCGGATTGAATTCGACGAAATAAAAGACCTCGCCGATCGCCACGGTGATCATGGCGAAATAGATCCCGGTGCGCCGTAGCGCGATCAGGCCGATCACATAACCGACCGCGGCGGCCACGATCATCCCGATGATCAGCGCCACCACCACATAAGGGAATCCAGCGCGGGTGAGCAGATAGGCGGCGACAAAGCCACCGGTGCCGTAGAACGCCGATTGCCCGAACGAGAGAAGCCCGGTGTACCCGAACAGCAAATCGAAGCCGATACCGAACAGGCCCCAGACCAGCACTCGGTTGACTGTATTCGGAGCAAATCCGAGATACGGCAGCACGAAGGGGGCCGCCAGCAGCGCGATCGCCGTAAGCGCCTCGATCAGGAATGGACGTTTCTGCTTCATTGCCGAACCGCGCTCATTCGCGGCTTCCGGTGCCGAGCAGCCCGTGCGGCCGCAAGAGCAGCACGAGCGTCATGGCCACGAACAGCATTACATAGGCGTAGCCAGGATTGACCATGGACGTGAGGCTGATGATCTCGCCGGCGATCAGCCCCCCGATGACAGCGCCGACGAAGGAGCCGACGCCGCCAATGACCACAACCACGAAGGTCTGCACCAGGATCGCCTCGCCCATGTCGGGCGTAAGCGACACCACCGGTGCATTGACGATGCCGGCGAAGCCGGCCGCCATGGCGCCGATGCCGAACACCACCATGAACACGCGATAGACGTCGATACCGAGCGAATCGACCATCACCGAATCTTCGATGCCGGCGCGTACGATCATCCCGATGCGCGTGCGATAGAGCACCAAGAACAGCCCAAGCAGCGCCACAGCGATGATGCCGACCAGCGCCAGACGGTAGGTCGGATAGTACATGAAGCCGAGCGAGGTGATGCCGGTGAACAGCGACGGCGGCGGCACCGTCAGCGATAGGCTGCCGAAGCCGAACCGCACCAGCTCGACGAAGCAAATGGCGAGGCCGAAGGTGACCAGGAGCTGGTCTTCAGGCGGTCGGCGGTAGAACTGGCGGATGATGATCCGCTCCATGAGGAGCCCGACGACCATCACGAACACCGCGCCGACGACCACCGCGATGAGGAATGAATCCGTATAGGTATAGGCCACATAGCCGGCGTAGCCGCCGAGCATGAACATGGCGCCGTGCGCGAGATTGAGGACCCCGAGCGTTCCATAGATGATCGTCAAGCCGGATGAGATCAGCGCCAGCAGGGCGCCGAGCACCAGGCCGTTGAACATCTGCGAGACAAAGTTCGCCCAGTTGATCACAAGCAAGCTCGCGCACGGACCATGACGATACGTGTGCGATCAGGTTGCCGGGCCGAGCTGGCAACCAAAGGCGTCCGGCTTCTGCATCAACGGTTCACCAGGCACCACTTCCACGACGTCGTAGAAGTCTTCCTTGTTCTTCATGTCCTTCTGGGCCTTGCCCTTGACGATGATCACCGGACGAACGAGCTGGTGATCGGCGGCACGGAAGTGCACATCACCCACGGTCGACGGGAAGGTCTCACCCTTCTCGTAAGCCGCGATCACGGCCGGCGGATTGAACGTGCCCGCCTCTTCGACCATGCGTGCCCAGATCGCAAACTCCATGTAGGCGTTGTTGGCGCCCCACTCAGGCTTGTATCCGTACTTCTTCTCGAAGGCTTCGACGAACATCTTCGCCAGCGGATACTTGTCCTCCAGCGTCCACCAGAAGTCGGTGGCGGCATAGACACCGGCAAGCAGGTTGCCGCCCGCGTCGCGCGCCAGGAACGGCGTCTGATACGGGATCACCAGCTTCATCTTATCGAAGATGCCGAACTGCTTGGCCTGCTGCGTCGACAGCACCGCGTCATGCCCCCAATTCACGTTGAGCAGCACGTCGGCGCCGGAGTTGGCGACGTTGAGCAGATAAGACGAGTAGTCGGGCGCGCCGAGCGGCGCGACCTGGTTGGTCGCCGTCGTCCAGCCCGCCGTCGCCAGATAATCCTGCATCGATTTGGTGACGGTATGGCCGTAGGTGTAGTCCGGCGTGAGATACGCCGCCTTCTTGTTCTTGCCGAAGGTTTTCACCACGATCGGCCCGATCGCTGCGGCCGCGGTCTGCCCATAGAAGCACTGGCGGAAACCGTAGCGCACGCAGTCCTTGCCCGTCGTGTCATTCGAGCCGGAGATGCCGGCGACGTAGAGTACCTTCTCGCGCTGGGCGAGCTTGTTGAGCGCCACCGCGACCGCGCTCGAAGTCGAGCCGGTCAACAGCACGGCCTTGTTCTCGGTGATGAAGCGTTGCTGCTCCTGCACCGCCTCGTTCGGCTTGGCGCCGCTATCGGCGACACCGTACTTCACTTCCTTGCCGAGGACGCCCTTCTTGGTCTTCGGCGAGATTTTCTTGATGAGATCGTGGCCGCTGTTGATGTGCTCAACCGCCAGCTGATAGCCCTTGAGCTCATCCTCACCCTGCACGGCATAAGTGCCGGTGCGTGGCACGGTGATGCCGATGAACACCGAGTTGCCGGAGCTGCCGGCCGGAAACGTCCCGATCGGTGTTTCGCCGGCCGCGCATGCGGAGCGTGGCAGCGCTGGAGCTACGAGCGCTCCTGCCGTTAGTGCACTGCCGGCGCGCAGCAAGGCGCGTCGTGAGATAGCGCGGCCAGACGGCCGCTCATTGCGTGGTGACATTGCAAGATCCTCCCTGACATCGTTTGGCATTGCCTCCCGATTTTTTTGTTTTTATACGCGCCTTTGTCTGGCAAAGCGCGGTTGCGGACACAGCGGCCGCCTCCGAACTTTACCGTCGCATTGCCAACGTCAATCATGGCTTCGTCAATGCCACTTTGGTCGACGCTGTGGGCCTTACGTTGCGGCGCGACATGACAGCGCGCAGGCTGCAACGAAATGCCCGGAACACAACGTTTGTGGTATCGCCACCCAATGCAGCTGACGCAAAAAATAAGGCCGCACGTGACCGCACGGCCTTGAAAGTAGGGTGACAACCCATTCCACCTCAGACAAAGGCGCGGGTGGTGCATCCGCTAAAGCACCATTCTCATCCATTCACTATCGTCTGTCTTATTGATTTAGATTAATGAATGATACTAGGCTGCCTAAGTCATTGTGAACACAGGTGCACCACGTGCTGCTCGACCAGCATCCTTTCATCGCCAGATTGTCGCAGCTCATCGCACTGAGCTCGGCCGATCTGCGTCACCTCGAACACATCCTCGACGGCGAGCGCTCTGTCAAAAAGCGCAAAGACCTGGTGATCGAGGGGCACGAGTACCGCAATCTCTGTTTCATCAAAGACGGCTTCGCCATCCGCTACAAATTGCTACGCAGCGGCAAACGACAAATCCTCAATGTCGTGCTGCCCGGCGATATCGTTGGCCTACCGGTGAGCTTTTTCGAACGTTCCAACTATTCGGTCGTTGCGCTGAGCGACATCACCTTCAATGTCTGCTCGGTCGAGAACTACGTACAGCTCTGCCTTGAGCGGCCGCAGTTCGGCCTGGCGTTGGGCTGGCTCGCGGTCCAGGAGGCGGCAACTTATGCCGAGCACATCGTCGACATCGGACGCCGCACGCCGCTCGAACGCGCCGCGCATTTTTTGCTCGAGATGCATGCGCGCCTGCTCACGATCGGGCGCGCGCGCGAGCTGAGCTATGAGATGCCGGTGTCGCAGGAGGTCATGGCGGACGTATTGGGCCTGAGCGTGCCGCATCTCAACCGCGTGCTGCAGCAATTGCGTGCCGACAAGCTCATCACAACGCGAGGCCGCCTGACCGAGCTCACCGAGCTCGAGGCACTGCAATCGCTCGCGCAATATCAACCGCTACAGGTCGTGCCATTGCGCTTGCCGACCGAAGAGACAGCGACGGCTCGGCACAGCGCCTAGCGGATTGATTTTCGTCTTTTCTCAGGAGCGTTATTGCCGCATTCAGACCTCGATCTCCATCAGGTCTTCTGCGAGCAGGATGCGTCCTGAAAAATCTCGGGCGACTTCATTTGCGAGGGATTGTAGCGCGGAGTCATCTTTGCGCGGGCGATGATGCGTAAGAACGAGGGTCTTGACGCGGGCCCGGGCCGCAATCTTGCCGACTGTATCGCCGCCAGCCATCGTGTATTGCAGCAGCCGCTTGAAATGCTCCGTGTCTGCTTCAGCACTGCCCATATAGCAACAATGGACGAGCACATCGGCGTCCTTCGCGAGCCTGTCGATACCGTCGCACGCGACAGTATCTCCGCTGATCGTCAGAACCTTGCCCGCAGCTTCGATCCGATACCCGTAGCAGGTCCATCGATCTAAAAAGGTCTTCGGAAATCCAAGTCCATTTCCGTGGATGACAACGTCGGCCGTCACCTTCCAGCGACCAGTGTCCAAGACAACGCCCGGCGACACATCTTGCGTTACGACCGGCTTCCAACCGCCAAAGGACGGCTCCCCGATGGAGCGCCACTGCCAGTCCTTGTCGTAAACTTCATTGAGCAGCGTCTCCACGATGCGGCGCGTCTCCGATGGACCATAAATGCGCAGGGCCTCGGTACGGCCGTGCATCCATGTCGCCAGGATCACATCGTAAATATCCCCGATGTGATCGACATGATGATGCGTCACGAACACGGGGTTTATGCTGTCCAGTCGCACGCCGGATTGAACGATCCGATTGACCACCCCACGGCCGGCGTCGAACAACAAGTTTTCGTCACCGATCCCGACGAGCGTCGCAGAGGCGCAGCGACGCGGGTCCGGGCGCGGCCCGCCCGTACCAAGCAAGACCACTTTCATGCAAGCACCGCCGGTGAATGACTAATTGCCCACCTTGAATCCCGTGGACCGTATGACAGGACCCCAGCGATCGTAATCCGCTTTCACCAGCTTCGCGAACGCCTCCGGCGTGTCAGGTGCAGGGTCAACATCGAGGATTTTCAACTTCTCACGGACACCTGGATCGTTGAGCGCCGTGACGAGAATCTGGTTGAGATGCTGGACGGTAGCCGGCGAAGTGCCGGAGGGCACAAAGAATCCGTACCACATCTCCGCTTTTTCCATTTCTCCCAAGTTCATCCCAAGCTCCGCGAACGTGGGAACGTCCGGAAGAGCCAGATCACGTTTTTCGCCGGTGACCGCCAGTAGCCTGATCTTCTGGGTCTGATAGAGCGGCAGCAGAGCTACCGTCGTATTGATGGCTGATTGCACCTGGTTACTCAAAAGTGCGACTGCAGCCGGGCCGGAGCCTGCGTACGGGACATGGACGAGATCGGTGCCCGTTGCACGATTGAACATAGCGCCCAGAAAATGGGCGGGCGTGCCCGGGCCTGGGGTCGCGTAGAGAGTCTTCCCAGGATTCGCTTTGACATACGCCACGAATTCCTGAGCTGTGTGGACAGGAACTTCCACGTTGACGGCCAGCGCAAATTTGAAATTTCCCAACCGGGTGACTGGAACGAGATCCTTAAGCGCGTCAAAGCCGACCTTGTCGAAAACGAAGGGCGTGAACGCCGTCGTGACAATGGGGGCGGCAAGGATGGTGCTTCCATCAGGCTCGGCATGAACAACCGCTTCTGCGGCGATACGTCCTCCCGCCCCCGGTCGATTGACGACAATAGCGGGCGCGCCTGCCATGGCCTGCACCCGATCAGCGACAACCCGCGTGATCGCATCCACACCGCTTCCGGCCGCGAAGCCGACCACAAATTTCAGTGGACTGGCCGCAATGGAGGGTTCCGGCGCGAGCAAGGCTGAAACGATCGCCCCGACGATCACGGCAACCCACCCAATGCGACGAATCATGCAAACCTCCAGCTCGAACCGATGCCCTGCCGTGCAATTAGACCAGATGGGTCGCGGGCGATGCAATCAGGCGACCCAAACAGCCATGTCTCAGGAATTGAGATCTGGTCGTTCTGGCACCATGCCAAGGTGACGATCGGTCCGCCCATCGATCAGCGTGAGAGTTGCAGATTCACGGGGAAAGCGCATCATTCGGGCGAGTGCTCCAATTCGACACCGGGGGGAGGAAGCGAATGGGCAAAAAGCCGACAACGCCTTCGAACAAGATAGCGAACCTGCACACGCGCAGGCGATTCCTGCAAAGCGGTTCGGCGGCCTTCGGCGGCGCTGCCGTCGTTACCGCCGGGCTTGCCCAGGCGAGCGACGCTCCAGCGGATAACACCCCACCAAACGTTCCGCAGTGGATGAAAACCCCGGGGGCCGACACGGGTAGTCAACCGTATGGTTTGCCCTCGCGCTTCGAGAAGAACGTCATTCGCAACATTCCCAAAAACTTGAAGCAATATACGTCGGCCGCGGTGCGCACACCGCTTCAAGATCTTGACGGAATCATCACCCCGAATGGTCTCTTCTATGAACGCCACCACGGCGGCGTCCCCGACATCGATCCGGCGCAGCACCGGCTGATGATCCACGGCCTGGTCGAGCGCCCGCTGATGCTGACGGTCGACGATGTCAGGCGATTTCCTTCCCAGTCGCGCATTCATTTCCTCGAGTGCTCGGGAAACCCGACCTACACGGCGATCTATGGGAAGACGGCGTCCGATCTCGTCGGCCTTTTGAGCTGCGGCGAATGGACCGGTGTCGCACTCAAGGACCTGCTGAATGAAGCCGGCCTCAAGCGCGGCGCAAAATGGGTCGTCGCCGAAGGCGCGGACGCGGCGGCGCTGACGCGCAGCATCCCCCTCGAGAAATGCCTCGACGATGCGATGATCGTGTACAGCCAGAACGGCGAGCGGCTACGCCCGCAACAAGGTTATCCACTGCGGGTCTTGGTGCCCGGCTTCGAAGGCAACATGAATGTGAAATGGGTTCGTCGCTTGCACGTGACCGCGGAGCCGATCTACTCGCGCGAAGAAACATCGAAATACACAGACTCCATGCCGGACGGCACGGCGCGGCAGTTCACGTTCTACATGGAAGCCAAGTCCATCATTTTGCGCCCGTCCGGCACGCACAAGATCGAGAAGGGCTACAACGAGATCACCGGCGTTGCCTGGAGCGGCCACGGCAAGATCAAGCGGGTCGACATTTCCGTCGATGACGGCAAGTCGTGGAAGACCGCCAATCTGCAGGAGCCGATCCTGACGCGCGCGTTGACCCGCTTTCGTCTGCCCTGGCATTGGGACGGCCAGCCGACCGTCATCATGAGCCGCGCGGTGGACGAGACAGGCTATGTCCAGCCGAGCTTTGAGGATCTGGCGAAGATTCGCGGCGTGAACCACTTCTATCACAACAACGCCATGCAACCCTGGCAGATCGCGGCAACGGGCGAGGTCACCAATGCGCATGTCAAGAAGAGCTAAGCTCGTCGCCGTAGCGGGCGTTGCTCTGCTTGCATCGGCAGCAGGCGCCGCTGAGACACGCTATGGAATTGGCCGTCCTGCGACCAACGCCGAGATCGCGGCCTGGAATCTCGACGTCGACCGCGACGGCAAGGCCCTGCCCGCGGGAAGTGGCAGCGTCGAGCGCGGGCGCGTTGTCTTCAACGAGCAGTGTGCGGCCTGTCACGGCGAGAAGGGTGAAGGCGGCATTGGCGACCGGCTCGTCGGCGGGCAGGGCACGTTGAATACTCCAAAACCGATCAAGACCGTCGGCAGCTTCTGGCCGTATTCGCCGACGCTGTTCGACTACATCCGGCGCGCCATGCCGATGAACGCACCTCAATCATTGAGCAACGAGGATGTGTACGCGGTTTCTGCGTACGTCCTTTATCTGAACGGCCTCGTGCCAGAAAACACAACGCTCGATGCAAAGTCCCTGGCTGCAATCAAGATGCCGAACCGCAACGGCTTCGCCCCTGATCCGCGGCCGGACGTCAAAGATAAGCGCTGCATGCGGGACTGCTAGCTCGAACGCGCGGCCGGCCGCGCAGGAGCCGGGGGCCGCCGTATCTGGCGTTGACTCGGACTATGTTGCGAACATACTATCTATAGTACCATTTCCAAGCTCCTGTTGGGGCCTGCAATGCCTCTCGACAGCCGAAACGTACGTTCTGCAAAAATAACAAGGCTTGCTGATCTCACGCTTTCCACGGCAAGCGGGGCTTGAGCGCCGGCGGTCACGGGTTTCAAATCCGAGGAGACAACGCGATGAGACATTTGACGGGGCTGGCGATAGCGCTGGCGCTGGCGATGAATCCCGCCACGACGCGTGCACAAGATGCATGGCCTAGTCGACTCATTACATTAATCGTGCCGTATGGGGCCGGCGGGTACACCGACGTCGTCGCCCGAATAACTGCGCACTACCTGCAAAAAGAATTAGGAAAAACAGTCATCGCAGAAAATCGCCCGGGGGCTGGCGGCATCGTGGGAACCCAGGCCGTGGTGAATGCGGCGCCTGATGGCTATACCCTCTGCATCTGCAGCGGCGGGGCCATCACCATCGCACCTTTCACGCAAAAGGTCCCTTACGATCCGGTCAAGGATTTGGCTCCGATCGGCATCGTCAGCTCGGTCCCGATGGTGGTCGTCACCAGAAAGGACTTGCCGGTGACGTCGCTGCCCGAATTCGTGTCCTACGCCAAGGCGCATCCGGGCAAGCTCAACTACGCCTCAAATGGCGCGGGCGGAATAACGCACTACGCTGTCGAGCTGTTCCTGGCACGGACCGGAGCCACGGCGGTGCACATCCCATTCAAAGGGGGAGCGGAATCGATTGCCTCGCTGTTCTCGGGACACGCTGATTTCGCCTTCTCCAACCTGACGGATGCGCTGCCACAGATCAAGGCGGGCACGGTGCGCGGACTCGCCGTGACATCGAATGAACGCAGCTCATACCTGCCCGATCTGCCGACGGTGCGCAAAACGGTCGTGCCTAATTTTTTCGCGGAGACGTGGAATGGAATCATGGCTCCGGCAAAGACACCAGAACCGATTGTTCGCAAGATCTCGGAAATCCTGCTGCGAATGGCGGACGATCCGGAGGTGAAGCAAGGGATGCGCACCGTCGGCGCCGATACGGTGAAAACCACACCCGACCAATTTCGCGCGATGATCCAGCAGGAAATCGCCGAGTGGAAGCCGTTGAGCGCGGAGATCGAGAAGAAGAAATAAGGCAAGTCCGGCGTGCATATCTTGCGATGAGAGCTGCGCACCCCCCGGGGCGCTCGGTCATCCGAGTCTCGAACGGCAACAGGAGATCACTTAATGCGTACTCGCATTACCTGCGGTTGGCTGGTTGGGCACGCGAACGGCCATCATACCCTTTGGCGCAATGCTGAGCTCGTCTATGAAGGCAATACAATTCTGTTCATCGGTGAACGTTTCGACGGCGGCGTCGACCATGAGATCGATGCACGCGACAAGCTCGTCGCGCCGGGATTTATTGATACGCATGTGCATTCCGGCCACCGCGCATCGCACCGGCTGATATCCGATATTGGACGTGGCGACTATTTCGGCCAGCCCTTCCTGGAAATCAGCGTGGCACGCAAGGGCGCACGCGTCGGCGGCGACCCACGTTACGCGCGTCCCGACGATAGTTCGGTGGCCGAAGAGCTGCGCCTGAATGCGCGCTTCACCGCCGCAGAGCTCCTGCGCAACGGCATCACGACGTTCGTGGAATTCGGAAGCCAATTGCGTGTTCAAGAGGCGCTTCTTCAGGCTGTCGGCGAACTCGGCAACCGATGTTATCTCGGCCCGGGCTTTGACAGCGGCCGCTGGATCGGAGGTGACGGCGGCAAGCTCGTGCGCGTCATAGACGAGGCCGCGGGCGAACGAGAATTTGATCTGGCGCTTGACTTCATCGAGCGCCACCAAGGCGATCATGGAGATCGCGTTCGCGGAATCTTGGTGCCCCGCGAAATCGAGACGTGCTCGGTCCCGCTCATGCGCAAGGCGGCCAAGGCAGCGCGCGATCGCAATCTGCCAGTCGCGATCCACGCGGCCTACAACATCCACGAGGTCTACGACATCATCCGCGAGCATCAGATGACATCAGTGGAGTTGCTGCGCGACATCGGGTTGATGTCGGACAAGCTCAACATTGGCCACGGCAACTTCACCTGCGATAATCCCCTGGTGAACTACTCCGGTTCGCACGACCTCGAAATCATGGGCTCGCACCGCTGCTCGATTTCACACTGTCCGGTCAACGTAGCCCGACGTGGCCGCTTTCTCGATAGTTGGGAAAGCTACCGCAAGGCAGGCGTGAACATCGCGCTGGGTACCGATACCTATCCACGCGACATGATCATGCAGATGCGCAACGCGTCCTACTTCGGCAAAGTGGCAAGCCACAATCTCAAGGCGGCAACGGCAGCGCAGGTGTTCGAGGCGGCAACGCTTGGCGGCGCGCATTCGGTCGGCCGTGACGACATTGGCCGACTGGCGCCGAACGCCAAGGCCGATATCATCATCATCGACCTGACCGGCCGAGACACATTGCGTGTGGGGCCAGTGCGCGATCCGATCAAAAGCCTGGTCGACTGCGGCGTCGGCGATGACGTTGACACGGTGATCGTCGACGGCGTCGTGCGTATGGAAGGCGGCCGCATTCCCGGCATCAATTTCGCTGAACTGCGAGGGCAGGCTCAGGCAGCCGGCGAGCGCGTCTGGAGTGGCTGGCAGAATTGGGACCCGAATGGCCGAACGGCAGACGAAATGAGCCCCTACTCCTTCCCGCGCGCCAACTGAGTAAAGGACATTTCCCGGTCGGCCGGCGAAGCTCAAGAAGGCTCTGACGAGGGTCGAGCCATGGCGCCGCGCCGGTTTATGGCGTCATCATTCTGCTCGTCAGCGAAGTCATCTGCGGCTTCGCGCCGGCTCAAACGAACGACAGAGTGCACAAAACATTCTTCAATCCCAGAGTCTACTGAACTGCGTCGCCACCACCGACGCATACGGGACATCGACGTCGAGGATGCCAAGCGCGCGCGCAAAGCGGTTCATGCCGGTGACGAATTCCAGGGCAAGCTTGGCTTGGTAATACGGCAGGTCGCGCCGCACCAGGGTGACAATATGCTCCGCTTCCGCGGGAAACAGCGCGGCGCCGACCTTGGCTGCCAGTGAGGCGTCCGCTCGTAGCGCCTTTTGCGCAGCGACGATCGCGCGCACCGCGGCGGCGGCCTCGCCTGGCCGATCATTAATAAGCCGATCCGTCGTCGCCAGCGTTGCCATCGTGTAGTTGAAAGCTTGCTGCGGTCCATCGCCGCGCCGCGCGTCGACCACCAGCGTGCCGGCCCCTGAGAGCACAGCAATTTCGGCGCCCATACCATTCGCCCAGAAGCCATCGATCGAGCGCTCCGCCAGCGCTCGCGCCGCCACAACGCCGATGTTGATTTTCTTGCCGACCGAACCCGGGACGGTGACGAACTCAACACCATCGCGCTTCATGTCAATGCCGCTATCTGCCAGCATTTGCCGCAAGCCCATGCCGACCCAAGGGGCAGCCCCGATGCGTCGCCCCTTCACGCAACCGAGATCGCCGCGCTTGGCGCCGATATCGGAGCGCATGACCAGAAACCAGTACAATCCTTGCGATTGCGCGCATAACAACTTGGCCCCTTGCCATCTGGGAAAGGCCGCAAGCGTTGAATGCGCGGAGCCCGCGACAATATCGACCTGACCATCGCGCATCGCGGCGTAAGCCGCTTCGACGGGCGCGATGAGCTCGAGCTCGGCCTTGATGCCTTCAGCTTCGAGGAAGCCAAGGGTGACGGCCGCTTCTGCCGGAAGGTAGGACGGCGAAATGAGATCAGGAACCGCGATCTTCATGGATCAATATCGTGAAACGGGAGCGTGGAGACGCAACGTCCCACGCTCCCTTTTGTTGTCAGCTACGCGACGGCGAATATTTCTTCGCACGCGCCTCCACAGTGGACCATTCCTGACTGGTCAACTTGGCCGAACCGATGAACTTGTTGGTGAACAGCTTGTCGGTCGGAGGCACGTTCTTCACCCCCATGTAATTTTCCACCGTCTGGCGTGTGACGTTGACGAGATCCGGGTCCATATAGCCTAGACCGGCGTCGCGGAAACCCGGCACCATGCCGAGTGACGTGCTGACGGCCTGGCCGTATTCGATCACCTTCTGATTGGTGATGCTGCCGCCCTGAAATTCCTTGAGGCTTTCGATGTGCAGCTGCACCGATTTTTCGGGATTGAGATAGACGTATTTGAGGCCTTCCATCAGACCTTCGACAAAGGCCTTGCAGATCTCCGGACGCTTCTCAATCGTGTCACGTTTGCACGCCACGACGTTGCTGTAGCACTTCACGCCATAGTCTTCGTAGAGGATGCCGTTGATCTCGAGGTTCTGCGCCCAGAGGCTCGGCGCGATACTGCCGAAGAAGTTGCCCTCCGCCTTCACCTGCTTCTCGATCAGCGCCTTGATCAGCGCCGCCGCATCCATCGTGAGCTTGTTGACCTTCTTGTCGTCGATCCCGGTCGCCTTCACGAAAGCCGGCCACATCTGAAAGTCGCCGCTGCCGACGTCGAAGGCGACGGTCTGGCCTTCGAGGTCCTTCGGCTTGGTGATGTTGTATTCCTTGAGGGAAAAAATGCCGACCGGGGAGCGCGGCCAGACGCCTGCCACCGCCACGAGATCGAGCCCGCGTCCCGCGCAGTTCATCATCACGCTGAGATCGAGAATGCCGAAATCATACTGGCCCTGATCAACCGGTACGCACACTTTTCCAGAGCCGAAGCCGCGGTCGATCGTCACATCGAGGCCGCGCTTCTCGAAGAAGCCCATCTTCTTCGCAACGAAGGCGTAGCTGAAGGTGCCGAGCGGCAGCCAAGGCAGCGTGAGCTTGATCGGGGTCTTCGCCCCCTGCGCCAGCGCTCGCATCGGCTGCGCCAAGGCGCAGCCGAGACCGAGCGAGCCGGAGTACTTCAGAAACGAGCGTCGATCGAATGTCATGGGAACTCCTCCTGCGGGTCAACTTAGGAAGTTCGGTTGTGTTTTCAGTCCGGTGAGAAGGGCGCGCGACAACATCACATGAATCCCACGATTGCCGTTGACGAATTGGGTGACGTGCATATCTGCGGCGACGCTGCACAACCGATAAGCATCGTGAAAGTCCATCGCGTAGTGCGTTTCGAGGAGCGCTATCATCGCACGCATCGCCAAGCGCGCCGCATCATCGAGATCCTCGTGGACCGCCATCGTCATCAGATGCGTGGACGTGCAGGCTATGGGCCACGTGATCGAAAGGTCGCGCCGCACCGTCAGGCGAAAGCGCCCATCAAGCCCGGTCTCGATCGCCGTCTGGTTGATCTCGCCATGCCCTTGCGCGGCATGCCCATCGCCGGTGCTGAACAACGCACCGTCGACCGCGACCGGCAAAAATAACCGCGTACCCTGGCGCAGATCTTTGTTGTCCAGATTGCCGCCGTGCCGCGTTGGCGGGCGACTGTCGAGCCGGCCCCATTCCCGCGGAGGCGCGACCGCTAACTGGCCGAAGAACGGCGCAAGCGGCACCGATATGCCGGCTGCGACTTCGGCCGAGTTGGCCTTGAGGTCGAACGGGATAATCTTTGTTGCCTGCCGCGGCTGCTCATTGCCGAACATGCCCTTCATCGGGCTGACGATGTTGTAGCCGTACCGCTGGTTCAGCTTGATCTCGAGGATATCGATCTGCAGCACATCGCCCGGTCTTGCATCCTTCACAGAAACGGGGCCGGTGAGAATATGCGGCCCAGTACCGCGCACCGCATCGGCGAAAATCTCAGGGATCGCCTTTGGAATCCAATCGCGAGGGACGTCGTGCGTCGGATCGGCCGAGACGGTATTGATCCAAAACTCCTCGCCGGAGTCGACCTCGAACACCGGAGCGAGCGATCCGTCGTGGAATCCGAAATGAACCGTCCGCGCTGTCGCTTCTAGTCGTCTCATGGCTCATTCATCTCGAGGCGCACTACGTTTTCGCCTCCACGTTCGGGTCTAACGGCGCTTGCCAGTAAACCGCACGTTTTTCAGCCATTGCGATCAAACCATAGAGGATAAGCCCGGCAATACTGAGAATCGTGATTGCCCCAAGCATCAGTGGCGTATCGAGCAAGCCGCCGGCAAGCTTGATCAGATAACCGATACCTTCCTGCGAGGCGACGAATTCGGAGACGATCACGCCGATGATCGCCAACGTGATCGAAATCTTCATGCCGCCGAAAATGTAGGGAAGCGCGTTCGGCAAACGGATCTTCCAGAAAATCTGCCAGCGCGAGCCCATGAAGGTACGCGCCATTTTGTCGATGTCCTCGTCGACTGACTGGAAGCCCATGGCGGCGTTGATCGTCATCGGAAAGAACGCGATCAGGAACGCGAGCAGCAGGCTCGACATCGTCCCGGTGCCGAACCACACGATGAACAGCGGTGCGATCGACACCTTCGGGATGACCTGCGACACGACGATCATCGGATAAAAGCCCTTCCGCACGATCTCCGAATAAGTGATGAGCACGGCGACAAGAACGCCACCGATAACCGAGAGCGCAAAGCCGAGGATCGTCAGGTAGAGCGATGGCCAGAGATGCTCAAGCAGCAGGTCGTAGCGATTGAACATCGTCTCAACGACTTCCGATGGCGGCGGCAGCACGATGCTGCGGATGTGCAATGCCCGTACCGTGACCTCCCAGGCAGCCAGCAGCAGGAAGGTCATGACCAGCGGCCAAGCCACGTCTTTCGCCGAGGCTTTCAGCTTAGCTAGCATGGCTTGCCTCGATGGATTTGCGCAGGTGGCGTACGTACTTGTTGAAACTCTCCTCTTCGGTGATTCCGATGTGCCGCGGGCGCGGCAGATCGATCTTCAACTCGTCGATGATCGTTGCCGGCCGGCGCCCCATCACCAGTACTCGATCCGATAGGAAGGCGGCTTCGCGAATACTATGGGTGACGAAAATCACCGTCTTGCGATTGGCGTGCCATATCCGCAACAACTCGACCGCCATGTCGTCGCGCGTGATGGCATCGAGCGCGCTGAACGGCTCATCCATGAGCAGTGTGCTTGGATTGTGAATGAGAGCGCGGCAGATTGAGGCGCGCTGACGCATGCCGCCCGACAGCTGCCGTGGCAATGCATTTGCGAATTCCTCAAGCTTGGTCATCTTGAGAAGCTCCATCGCGCGGCCGCGATATTGGGCGCGCGGCAAGCGAAGCAGCTCGATAGGGAAGAGAACATTGTCGACAACGGTGCGCCACGGCAGAAGCACCGGGCTTTGAAAAACCACGCCGACGTCGTTGCGCGGCCCGGAGATCGGCAAGCCGGCGAGCACCAATTCGCCGGCGCTCGCCTGCGTCAGGCCGGCAATCATCATCAGCAACGTGCTTTTGCCGCAACCGCTTGGACCGAGCAGACTAATGAATTCGCCGTCAGCAATATCGACGGAAATGTTCTTGATGGCTTCGAGCGAACCGAAGGCCTTGCGGACGTTGACGACGCGCAACGCCGTCCTGGCATCGCCGCTCGGCTCCATCACTCCACCTGACATCATTAGTCTGCCGAAGCAGGTTTTATTATTATTAGTACCATAGCACTTCGCGATCGACCCGCAAGGCACGCCAGACGTGTGCCGCCTACGCCTTGAGACGCGGGATGATCTCGCGTGCAATCGTCTCGACTTGGTCGGGCCGGTATTTGTAGGGAACGAAGATAATCTTCTGAACACCTACCGCCTGGTGCTCCTTGAGTTGCGCGACGCATTCGTCGACGGATCCCATGATCGCACTTTCGCGAGAGCAGTCACTGCCCGCCGGGAAGTCCCATTCCTTGTTCAGCCAGTCCATCATCTCCGCGCGCACGGCCTCCTTCGACGGGCCGACCATGATCGGCAATTGCGACGCGTTGAGCAGCTTGTCGGGATCCTTGCCAGCTTCCTTGGCCGCGGCACGAATCTTATTCCACGACTTCGTGAAGCTGTGGGGCTCATAAAAATAAGTGAGCCATCCGTCGCCGACAGCGCCAGCGCGCTGCAACACGCGATCGGCATATCCACCAATCAAAAGCGGCATGCGTGGCTTCTGAACGGGCTTCGGATACATGACCGCCTTCGAAATCTTGTGAGCCATGTACTCGCCGTCGACTTTGTCCTCGGTCCACAAGCGATTGAGGATTTCGAGGTTCTGGTCCATGAGCTTGCCGCGCTTTTCAAACGGAATGCCCATGGCGTCGAACTCGCGCTTGTACCAACCCGAGGCCATGCCCATGATCATGCGGCCGTTCGAAAATTGGTCCATCGTCGCAAGCTGCTTGGCGAGCGCCACGGGGTTGCGCAGCGGCAGCACCAGGATGCCGGTGCCGAGCTTGATGCGCTTGGTGCGGGCGGCGATGGTGGTCAGCGTGGTCAGCGAATCCATGATCGGAAAGTTCGGCTCGACGCCGAGCAGGATATGATCCCACACCCACAACGAGTCGTAGCCAAGCGCCTCGATCTTTTCGCCATACTCGATGAGTGCCTTGGGATCCGGCATCTCCGGATATGCCGTGAAATTTCGTGCGGCAATACCGAAGGTTTTCGACAAGACGGTCATACGCGCTCTCCCTGAAGCCTTTTAGGCGATGAAGCGGCGATCCGGATCGAGGCCGCGAAGCGTCGACAGCTCGTGCTCGGACGGCGGCTCAGTGACGCCCACCGATTGATCGAACATCACATCGAACCCGGTATTCTCCTGCACATGCTCCCGCGTCACGCCAGGATTGAGCGCCAAGACCTTGATGCAGCGCTCGGCATCATCGAACGAGAACACCGCAAGCTCCGTGATGACCCGGAAGGTGCCGCCGTGGGTCAGGCCGCTTTCCGCACGCGTGTTGCGGCCGCGGAGGTAGCCGGGGCTGGTGATGAAATCGACCTTCTCCACGAAACGCCGCTTCTCGTGCTTCATGGCGACGATCACGTTCGTGAGGCTCGAGATATCGTTGCCGCCACCGGTGCCCGGCAGCCGCGTCTTCGGCGCTTCCGGATCGCCGATGAACGACGAGTTCAGATTGCCGTACCGATCCACCTGGGCACCGCCCATGAAGCCGATGTCGACATAGCCGCGCTGCAACAGCAGCAGCACGTCAGCGCTGCCAAGCACCATGTTGGCCAGCTTCGTGCAACGTTGATCATTGGTCGATGGCGGCAGTTTGCCCGGCTCGACAAATGCCCCGATGACACCGCCCTCGAAGAGAATCGTCAGGCCCGGACAACGCAGGCGCTGCGCGAGTGTCGCAGCCAAGAGCGGAATGCCAATGCCGGCAAATACGACCTGTCCATCCTTGAGATGCCGTGCGCTGAGAATGGTGAGGATTTCCGACGCGGTATATTGGGAGGACTTAGACATCGAAAATGCTCCTCCCCTTACGCGTGGCCGACATGATTTCCTCGGTGCCGATCAGCGACAGGAACTCGTTCCAGGATTTCGGGCCATACACATACTTGTCGAGATACTGGCGCATGCCTTCGATCGGGTCGCCGTTGACCTGACCGACGTACGCGTCGAGATGGTCCATCGCGGGCTCGTAGAGGCCGTAGCATTCGTGCGGCATCGAGCCGTATGGCACCTCGACGACCGCGTCGACGCAGAAGAAGGGAATCTTGGTGTGATCGGGCGCGCGACGGATCTGATCGTTCGAGATAATCCGCTCTGTTGTGAGGACCACGCGGTTCGCTGCGAGCGCCAGATCGATATCCATGAACTGCAGCCCGTCGATTTGCGCGTTACCGTAGGCATCGCAGCGCTGGACGTGAATCAGCGCCACGTCGGGATTGAGCGCGGGCACGAGGAGCAGCTTTTCACCGGTGAACGGACAATCGATCTCCTTGAGCTCCGGGCGGATCCGCGCGACATCTGACCCGAGCATCGATCGCATCGGAAGAAACGGCACTCCCATGCCGCCGGCACGGAACCGCATGCCCATGCCCATATGGCTCCACTCATCGAAGCGAGCCAACTTCTTCTCGACGTAATGACGCATCACTTTCGAGAGGCCCCAGAGAATGCCCTGGGCAAACCAGCTCGACATGATCTCTTTTGCGGCGCCCGAGCCGAAAAGAAGGTCACCATCAGTCGAAATGATGCAACGCGAGCAGGAAAGATCTTTTTTTCGGGCCCGGATCAATTGCCAGATCATTGCCATCGGCGTGCGCGACAATGTCGAGCCCCCAATCCCAACCGTCGCGCCGTCACTGACGAAGGACGCCGCGTCTTCGAGACTGACGACCTTCTCGCGCAACGAGCGGTCACGTTTGAGGAGATTGTCTCGAAGGCGGTGATAGGGTTGGACCGAGTCTGACGTCACGCAGATATCCTTGATTTCGCGCGGCAACATCCCTCGCAGATTGTCAGCAAACGTTGTGCGCCCGAACTTAAACATCCTATCATTAGTAAAATAGCAAGTCTAGATTCGCGCCGCCACTGCAAGCAACGGCTTCTTCGGTGCAGCCCTGAACGACTGCTCCCGACGGCTCGCATCAGCCGGCCGATAGACGGTCGTGCGCTGTAGAGGCGTGCGGCCGCAAGACACGATGATCTCCTCCATGCGCTGCGGCGTCATTTCCTGCCCATGCGACGCCCCCGCCGAACGCGAGATGCTTTCATCCATCAGAGTGCCACCGAGATCGTTTACGCCCGCTGACAAGCAGTGGCGCACGCCGTCGGCTCCGAGCTTCACCCATGAAGCCTGAATGTTCGGGATCAACGGATTGAGTGCGAGCCGCGACACCGCGTGGACAAGAAGAACCTCGCGGAACGTCGGCCCCGGCCGAGCACGTCCCTTGAGGTAGATCGGCGCTTCCATCGGCACGAACGGCAGCGGCACCATCTCGGTAAAGCCGCCGGTCAGCGCCTGCAGGTCACGCACGCGGAGCAGATGGCGCGCCCAGTGTTGATAGCCATCGATGTGGCCGAACATGATCGTCGCCGTCGAACGCAATCCTGTCTCATGCGCTGCCTGCATAACTTCGAGCCAACGGCCGGTCCTGATCTTGTCGGGGCAGAGCGTACTGCGCACTTCGTCATCGAGGATTTCCGCTGCGGTCCCCGGTAGCGTTCCAAGCCCTTGCGCCTTGAGCATCGTCAGAAATTCGCGAAGGGGGATGCCGAGCGTTTGCGCCCCTTGATGCACTTCAAGCGGTGAGAAGGCATGGATATGCATCTGCGGCACCGCGGCTTTTACGGCGACGCAGATGTCCAGATATTTTTGGCCGGTATAGGCAGGGTGGATGCCACCCTGCATGCAGACTTCCGTGGCGCCGCGATCCCATGCCTCGACGACACGCCTCTGCAACTCTGGCACGTCCAGATCATACGGCCGGCCGCGCAAGTTCTCGCTCAGCTTCCCTTTCGAAAACGCACAGAACTGACATTTGAAGTAGCAGATATTGGTGTAGTTGATATTCCGTGTGACGACGTAGCTGACCACATCGCCATTGACATCTGCGCGTACTTCATCGGCCGCGCGACACACCGCAGCAAGGTCATCGCCTCGCGCTTCAAAAAGCGACACCAGCGCCGGTTCATCGAGTCGCGCGCCACGCTGTGCTAAAGCCAGAATGCCGCTCAGCGGCGACGTAACGACGGACGGGCAGCCGGCCAGCCAACCAAGATCTTTGGCTGGCACTGGTTCGACCGATCCAGGTCGCCAAGTCTCCGTTCGGGGCAGCCCCTGTCCATCAATCGCGTCCAGCGTCGCTTTGCGTAGCGAAGGCGCTACCCAACGCGACACATCGCGCGCGTATGCGGGGTAGATCGCCAAGCGCTCCGTCAGACGCTTCGACGCCGCCTGCGTTGCGGCCTCCAGCACGCGCAAATGCGGCCACGGCGCTTCGGGATTGACATGATCAGGCGTGACCGGAGAGACCCCGCCCCAATCGTTGATGCCAGCGGCGATCAAGCGGCCGAGCGCACTAGGATTGAGGTTAGGCGGTGCTTGAATATTCATCTGCGGCTCGAACAGCAGCCGCGCGACGGCGATCGTCCAGAGATGCTCCTCCAGATCGAGCGCCGGGACATGTGCCATGCGCGTGCCCGGTTTCGGCCGGAAATTCTGAACGATGATTTCTTGGATGTGCCCGTAGGTATCGTTGAGCTCGCGCAACGCCAGAAGCGCATCGATACGCTCCTCTCGCGTTTCACCGATCCCAACCAGGATACCCGTGGTGAACGGCACAGCAAGCTGACCCGCGAAGCGGATCGTATCAAGCCGCGCTCCGGGCAACTTGTCGGGCGACCCATGGTGGGCGCCGCCCTTTTCGCTGAGTCGCAACGACGCGGTCTCCAGCATAATGCCTTGTGACACAGAAGCGTCGCGCAGCATTTCGACATCGGCCGACGTCATCAAACCCGGATTGACATGCGGCAGCAGCCCAGTCTCGCGGAAAACGGTTCGGGCCGCTTCGGCCAGATAGGACAGCGTCGTTCGATGACCAAGACGTTCGAGCTCCTCGCGCGCCGATCGGTAGCGCAGCTCCGGCTTGTCGCCGAGCGTGAACAGAGCTTCTTTGCATCCCGCGGCTTTTCCTTGCCGCGCGATCGCCACCATCTCCTCGATGGAAAGATAAGGCTTCTTCCCGGCACGTGGCGCGTGAGCAAAGGTGCAATAATGGCAAACATCCCGGCAAAGCTGGGTCAACGGGATGAACACTTTGCGCGAATAGGTCACCAGCTTACCGTGTGCCTCGTCACAACGACGCGCGGCGGCGTTCAGCAGCAGCTCCAGATCACCAATTGCCACAAGCGCCATTGCTTCTTCGCGCGTGAGGCGGTGGGCCGGCGTCAGATCCTTGATGATCGATGCGATGTCCATCACAAGCTCAAGCCGATTGACGTTGTTCAGCAATCGCCTCGAGCCGCCTCTCGACGTTGATATCCGCGAGCAACGTCGTCACGCGATTAGCGCCGAAGCCTGTCGGCGCAAAAAGGTCGCCGGGCCGGTCGATGTCGTGGTCGAGGCCTGCCGCTTTGACAACGCCACAGCGGAGATTTCGCGTGCGCGCCTGCTCCAGATGTCGAGCAAAGCTGCGTTCGCCAAAACACGGTTCGATCATGCCGGCACGACGCTGCGCGAGCAGATTGGTTCCGCCGTCGGCCTGCGCGGGAGCAAGGAGGACCGGATCATGCGCCAGGCCCCCCAGAGCAGCGGCTATCTCGGTCGGTGTCGCAAACGGAACGTCAGCGGCAATAACCGTCACTGCGCTCTTTGCGGACCTTACCGCATCAAGTCCCTGCAGAACCGCTTCATTGACTCCACTTTCTACCGCGTCGGGAACATGGCGCGCACCAAAAGACCTGGCAATCTGCGCCGCCAACGGATCCGCGGTCACCACCGCGATTCCCTCAAGCTGCGGAACCGGCGCCAGCGCGTCGAGCACATCGTAAAGCATGGCTTCTGCCAACGCTGCCCGCTCTTGCGCTGACAGCACTGCAGCGAGACGTTGCTTCGCCCGCGCGAACGTCTTCACCGGTACAATTGCCCAAACGCCATGCACGTCGCCGCTCATGCGTGGGATACCTTGCGCTGCTCAAACCCAAGGAGCTCTGCGAACGCGACCGATTCGCACGCCAGGCGTTCACGATCTTCCAGATCCCGCATGAGCGTCGCAGTTACGCGAACCGGTACACGCGACATAGCGGCCAAATATCGATCCAGATGGTCGACGATGAGCCCGTCAATCAAACCCTCATAATGATGCGCGATCGCCTGCGGCGTACAATCTTGCTTCAGCTCGGACATGATTTTGGCGGTCGGACCCTTGACAGCCTTGCCATCGATCAATGGCGATACGGCAATGACCGGCGCCGCCGCGGCGCAAATCGCATCACGCATCGAGGGAATGGAAAGAATCGGATCAACGCTCAGATATGGATTCGACGGACAAATGATCACTGCCGTCAAATCCGGATCCTGGAGCGCGGCCAGCGCGGCCGCTGCCGGCCGGGCTCGCTCCGCCCCCTTGAACTCGAGGCTCTGAAGCACCGGCTCGCAGCGTCGATCAACAAAATACCGCTGGAACGAAAGCGCGCCTTCATCCGTATGCACGATTGTCGAAACCGGGTCGTCCGACATCGGAACCACCGCCGCGCTGATGCGAAGGCGCTTTGCCATGGCGGCGGTGAATGCAGTCAACGAAACGCCAGATCGTAACTGGCGGGTTCGCTCGAGATGCATCGCGAGATCTCGGTCGCCAAGCTTGAACCACGTCTCACCACCAATGGCGCCGAGACTGTCCATGCAATGCCATGTCTCGTCCGCCCTGCCCCAGCCGCGCTTGGGATCACTCAATCCAGCAAGTGTATAGAGCACCGTGTCGATATCGGGTGAGACGTGCAATTCGAGGTGTTCGAAGTCATCTCCGGTATTGACGATTAGCGTCACACCGGCGCCAAAGCGCCTTTCAAGCCCGAGCGCGAGCTTGGCGCCGCCGACGCCGCCACAGAGGGCAACAACCTTAGCTCCGCCGCTCATCGAAATAGATCCTTGGCGCGGTCGCGGATCAATGCGGACGCCGGGCGGTTTGGCGCACCCAAATCAAGGCCTCTCACCAGGACCGCGGGTAGCCCTTCGGCAGCCTGCCCCATGACCAGCGAGGCACCGGCGGCCACTTCGTCGGCGAGCGCGATCTCAGTCATCTGCAGCTTGCGTCCGAACATGTCGGGCAGTCCCACCATATCGAGCAGCGAGGGAAAACCCGCCGCTCCCAATGCAACACCGGTTACGCCGTTGCGCCAAGGTCTCCCGAAACTGTCGTTGATGATCACGCCGCAATTGATGCCGAACTCTGCATCGAGGGCGGTCTTGATTTCCGCAGCGGCGGTGTCGGGGTTCTCTGGCAAAAGCAGGACGCGTTCCTTTCCGCCTGGATGTTCGATATTCGACTGATCGACGCCTGCATTAGCCATGACAAACCCGTGACGATGCTCGACGATAAGAACATTGGGCGCGTGGCGCACAATGTGCGTCGATTCCGCGAGTACGATCTCGACCAAACGCGGATCCTTGCCGGTCAGCCGCGCATATTGCTGTGCGCGCGTCGATGGCTTGACGTCCGCAAGGTCGATATACCGGCCCTCGGCCTTAGAAACGATCTTCTGCGCCACCACCAGCACATCGCCGGACGCCATTGGGAGACCCGCAGCCCGCATTGCGTCGATCAGGATCGATGCCAACAGGTCGCCGGGGCTGATTCGCGGAATGCCAGGCACAGCGACGAAGCTGACGTTCTTCGTCATGGCCGCCGTCATCCAGCGGGAGGCAAGCCGGTGATGCGAATGCCAGCACCCGGCACCTTGTAGCGCCGATTGATTGCTATCAACACCGACGTGAGGGCCTCGGCGGCAGCTGAGTTTGCCAAAACGCCACCATCGACTCCTCTCGTTGCGACATCGCCGGCTAGCGCGATAACCGTCTCGCGCGCCTCTTTATCATTTCCGAAGACGAGCACGTCGCAGTCCACCCGCTCCCCCGCCTGAAGTTTGGTCGCCCCCACATTGTGGAATGCCGACACAACCTTCACACCGTCGCCCAATAGCTGCTGCGCAATCTGAGCTGCCGATCCACCTGCCGGAAGCTGGACGGTCGACACTTTCGGCGGGACCAGCGGCACGACCGCATCGACAACGATTTTGCCGTGCACCACATCCTTTATCGCATTGATCGTGGTTTCGTGGCTGTCATAGGGCACCGCCAGAACGATGATGTCAGCTACCTTGGCAGCCCCAACATTGTCTTGACCGACGGCACCCGCGCCGAGCTCTTGCACGAATTGCCGGGCCTTTTCCGCGGACCGCGACCCGACGACGACGGTGTGACCTGCTGCAAGCCAGCACTTCGCTAGACCGGATCCGAGATCGCCGGTGCCACCAAGGATGGCGATGGTGCGCTTTCCGTCCACAGTCATACGATGCCTGTCATATTTACGCGCCCGCCTGTATTCATCCTATTTATAGGATGACAGAACCTTTGGCGAAAGCAAGGGCCGCGGCGCGCTGAATTCTAAGGCTCGGTTCGCAGATGGAACCGGCTATTTCTTCCTGCGCCCGTCGAGGCGCCGACTGTCCGAGTTGAAAAGATCAACATGCAGCTTGATGCAGTCGGCGCGATAGATGACATCGCCGACATAGATCGCAGTGCCACTGTCGTCGACGATCACACAGTGGCTCTCTACGGTGGGCGCACCCAACGGAATCTTCATAAGATCGGCGATTCTGGGGCCGGCGCTTCCAATCACCAAGCTCTGGTGCGCGTGGCGCAAGACGATGTCATCACGGGCGTCGATCGTCGGGAGAGCGGCAGCTTTCATGAACCGCTTAGGATCAAGATCGTAGACCTGCCTGGCGAGCCAGAGATCCACGACCGAATATGGCTCATTGTTGCGAAATTGCAGGCTGCGCAGCCCTACATAGTTCTCGGCGAGATCACCATCATCCGGGCCGAGCGACGGAGGTGAACGATCCTCTTCCAGCGTGATATTGCGCGGCACGTTATCTTTGAGCGATTCAACCAGGCTCGTCCAATTGACCGCAAGCTTCAGCCAGTGGCGGTCTTGAGTCTTGTTGGAAACGAATGTGCCACGGCCTTGCCGGGCGCGAAGGAGTCCTTCCTCACGCAGCACGTCGACCGCCTGGCGGACAGTGACACGGGCCACTTCGAATTCGGCTTCCAGCTCTTCAAGAGTTGAGATCTTCTCGCCCTGCGACCACTCGCCGGACTCAATACGTTGACGGAGTACCGAGGCCACTTGGATATAGAGCGGCACCCGGCTCCGGTCATAGGCTCTGAGGAGTTTTGACAACGGTCAGCTTCTCTATTGGGCAAATTGACTACAAACTAACCAGCCAGGTTCGCTCAATGGAATAGAGAAACCCAGGGTTTCTGGCAATATGCACACTCCGACCGCGCCGCAGCGGCGTCCAGCATAACTGGCGAACGTCATGGCCAAGACTCATCCTGACGAGGATTTCGCGCTTGCGGCCCAGATCGGCACGCGGCAGTCGATCCGACGCTATGAGCCGTCCGCGATCGATGACGACGTCGTCACGCGACTGCTCACAGCGGCAAGCCGCGCCCCATCAGCCCACAACAGGCAGCCCTGGCGATTCGCGGTCTTGACCAGCGATCGAATCAAGCACCGGCTCGCCGAGGCGATGGGCCGGAAGCTGCGGCACGACCGCTCTGCAGATGGTGACGCAGCCGAAGCGATCGAGGCGGACATAGCTCGGTCCTATCAACGCATCACCTTGTCACCGCTCGTCATCGTCACATTTGTCGACATGAGCGATATGGATAACTATCCCGACAAGCCAAGGAACGAGGCTGAATACCTTATGGCAGTGCAGAGCGCGGCGATGGCAGCGCAAAATCTGCTGCTCGCCGCTCATGCGGAAGGCCTTGGCGCCAGCATCATGTGCGCTCCCCTGTTCTGCTCCGAGGTCATTGTCGAACAGCTGCAAGTTCCCACACACTGGCGTGCACAGATGCTGGTGACGATCGGCGCGCCGGCCGCATCGGGCCGCGGTCGTTCCCGACTACCGCTCGATCAGATCGTACGATGGCGCACGGAACAGTAGCTTTCGCACGCTCCGGCCCTTTGTTGCTATTTGTCTAAAAATAGTCCCATAGTCGCGCACTCTCGAAACCGTGGCGTCAGTACCCATGGCAAGGTTTGGTGTCGGCGCTTCCGTTCTGCGCAAGGAAGACGACCGGTTTTTACGCGGCAAAGGGCAATACGTTGGCGATATCCGCATCGCCGGGATGCGCGATGTCGCTTTCGTGCGCAGTCCTGTCGCTCACGGCTATCTCAAGGCCGTCAACATCCCTTCTGAGTTCCGCGAAGCCGTGTTTATCGCGCACGATCTGACAGGCGTCGATCCGATCGTCTCGGCGCCGCCTCTCAAGGGTTTCAAACGCTCATCTGAGCATCTGCTGGCGACCGACAAGGTTCGCTATGTCGGAGAAATTGTCGCGATGTGTCTCGCCGACACACGCGCGCAAGCCGAGGACATCGCCGCCGCGGTCACCCTCGACATCGAAGAATTGCCGGCGGTGACCGACATGCTGGCTGCGCTCGAGTCCGGCTCGCCGCTCGTGCACGAGGAATGGGGCGACAACATCTTCGTCGAGTTCAGCGACAGTCGCGCGTTCGACGAGAGCGTGAAGAATGCGGCGATCAAGGTCAGCAAGACGATCCGCACCGCACGTCATTGCATGTTTCCGATGGAAGGACGCGGCGTCGTTGCTTACGAAGACAAGCGCATGCGACTGCTGACAGTGATCAGTTCGACGCAGTTTCCGCATTCTGTGCAAACCGGCCTCGCCCAATGTCTTGGAATTGAGCATGGCCAAATCCGCGTCATCTCGCCGGACGTGGGTGGCGGCTTCGGCTACAAAGGCCTGTTGTGCCGCGAGGAAGTCCTTCTGGCCTGGCTGACCAGGCAGGTGAACTGCCCCGTTCGTTGGCTGGAGGATTGCCGCGAGCATCTCGCTGCCAACGCCAACTGCCGTGAACATTTTTATCAAATAGACGGTTACGCAGACACGGACGGTCGTCTCATCGCGATCGACTGCGTCGGCTATGTCGACGCCGGGGCTTATTCTTCTTATCCGATCTCGTCGGCACCGGAGGCGGCGCAGATCCCCAACCTGTTGCCTGGGCCTTATGTTTTCTCACACTACCGGTGCCGGTCCGCGGCGGTTGCCACGAACAAATGTCCGATCATTCCGTATCGCGGAGTTGCCCGCACGCATGTTTGCGTCGCCATGGAAGCGATCATGGATGCGATTGCCAAAGAAATAAACCTCGAGCCCTACGAAGTGCGCCTGCGCAACATGGTCAAGCCGGAGCAGATGCCCTACGACAACATCGTCGGAAAGCACTTCGACAGCGGTGACCATCCCGAATGCGTGCGCCGCGCTGTTGAAGCCATTGGTCTCAAGAAAATACGCGAGCTTCAAAAGCAGCGCGACTCCGACGGCCGTTATATTGGTGTCGGCCTCTCATTCTTCGTTGAACAAGGCGCGCATGGCACCTCGGTGCTGGCGGCTTGGGGACGTCCAATCGTTCCCGGCTATGAACAAGCCAATGTCAAGCTTACGGCCGATGGCGAGATCGAAGTCCACGTCGGAACGCACTCGCATGGCCAAGGACACGAAACATCCTTCGCCCAGGTGGCGCACGAAATTCTCACCGTCGATTTCGATAAAATCAAAGTCTACCAGGGCGACACGCTCACGACGCCTTACTCGACTGCCACATGGGGCTCGCGTTCGATGGTCCATGGCGGCGGCGCCGTTGCAACCGCATCACGGATTTTGGCGAAGCGTGCGGCGCATATCGGCGCATGGCTCCTGCAAGCCGATCCCGCGAGCGCCCGTATCGCCGACGGCAAGGTGCATGCCGGAAATGGCAGCATTCCGCTGCGCGACGTGGCCCGTGCCTGGTACCTACAACCGCAGAATCTTCCGTCGGATGTCGACATTGGTGGCCTCGATGTGACCGCCGGCTATCGGGCGCAGCGGGACAGCGGCACGTTCACATACGCTTCACACGCGGCAGTGGTCGCAGTCGATCCGCAAACCGGCCTGGTCGAACTGCTGGATTTCGTCGTCGTCGAGGACGGCGGCACGCTCGTCAATCCGATGATTGTCGACGGCCAGATCCACGGCGGCGCCGCCCAGGGCATCGGCACCTGCCTCTATGAGGAGATGCCCTTCGACTCGCAGGGCCAGCCACTCGCCTCGACGATGCTCGACTATCTGCTGCCGGGAGCGACGGAGATACCGGACATCCGCGTGCTGCACATGGAATCGCCGTCGCCTTACACGGAATTCGGCATGAAGGGCCTCGGAGAAGGCGGCGCAGTCGGCCCGCCAGCGGCAATCATCTCGGCAGTCAACGATGCGCTGAAGCCGCTTGGGGCCGAGGTGCACGACCTGCCGCTGACGCCAGCCTTGGTCCTTGCCGCCATCAATCGGGGCAAAGCGAAAGCGGCCGCGCCGTGAAGCCATCAGCGTTCGATTTGGTCAGACCGGCGACGCTCGCGGATGCGTCCCGAATCCTGTCCGAAAGCAACGGCGGCGCGCGGCTCGTCGCCGGCTGCCAATCGCTCGGCCCGATGTTGAATCTGCGGCTCGCAACGCCGCATACGTTGATCGATTTGACCAGCATTCCAGAGTTGACGCAGATCGTAGATGACAGCGAGAGCGTAACAATCGGCGCCTGTGTAACCACGGCTTTTATCGAGGATGGCCGGCTGCCGGGCCGTGGTATCGACCCATTGGCGCACATCGCACGAAACATTGCCTATCGCGCGGTTCGCAACCGCAGCACGATCGGCGGCAGCCTCTGCCATGCCGATCCGGCTGCCGACTGGGTCTCGACGCTCTGCGTGTTCGACGCCGAATGCCTCGTTTACGGCAACGGCAAGCAGCGGAAAATCGCGGCGGATCAGTTCATCACCGGAGCTTACGAGAACGCGCTGACAGCCGGCGATATCCTCCAAGCGATCCGGATTCCTCGGCTCTCCGAGAGCGCCCGGTGCGGCTACTACAAGGTATGTCGCAAGGCCGGCGAATTCGCTTCGGCGTTGGCTGCCGTGATTCACGATCCGACGACGAAGCGGCTGCGGGCCGTGATCGGCGCCACGCATGGCAAACCGATTGTTATTCCTGACGCGCGATCCCTCTTCGGCACCGACAAGTCGGTCGACAGTGCTGCTGTCTTGTCGCTGCTCGACCGCCACAACATCACCGACGTCACGGCGCGCCATCAGCAAGTCGCCGCCCTGTCGCGCGCGTACCGGCAGGCGGTGTCGCCATGATGCAGATCACGATCCATGTGAATGGCCGTCAGGTCACTGACACGATCGAACCGCGTATGCATCTCGCTGACTTCTTGCGGGAGCACCTGAATCTGACCGGCACGCATCTGCGTTGCGAGCAGGGCGCATGCGGCGCATGCACGCTGCTGATCGATGGTCAGCCTGCGCGTTCCTGCATTACATACGCCATGATGTGCGATGGCGCCAGCGTTCGCACCATCGAGGGCCTTGAAAACGATCCCATCGTGATGGCGCTGCGCACTGCGTTTGCTGAAGAGCATGGTTTGCAGTGCGGCTTCTGCACGCCGGGTATGCTGATGACAGCCCGAGATATTGTCTTGCGCATTCCGGATGCGACTACCGAACGAGTACGGCTCGAGCTCAGCGGCAATCTTTGCCGTTGCACCGGGTATGTAAATATCGTCAAAGCGATCATGCGGGTTCTCGGCGAGCGCCGCAGCCAATCCGGCGGTCCTGCCCGCGAACTCGGGCCGGTCGGGCCAGTCGGCGCGCGTCATGGCAGTCGCGCCGCATCAGCTTCAAATCCGCGCGCTATGGACGCTTCGGCGCGGGATAGCGTTTCGGATACGGGCCTGCTCGGCCTCGGCGGCCGCAAGCCGACCATCGAAATCCGCAAGAGCTTCTCTGTCGCGCGTCCTGTCGCCGAGGTGTGGGCTTTCTTTGCCAATCCTGCGCGCGTTGTGACGTGCCTGCCGGGTGCCAGCATAGTCCGCCAGCGCGGCGCTAACGATTTCGATGGCGCGATGAGTATCAAACTCGGCCCGATTACCGCGAACTTCACTGGGCGGGCTCGCCTCACGCGTGACGACAATCAACACTCCGGTGTCATCGTTGGCTCCGGCAATGACCGCGGCGGCGGGTCACGCGCGGCAGGCGAAGTGGAATACGCCGTGCGCGACGCCGGCTCAGGGCAGACAACGGTCGCCTTGACGATCCGCGCCCTGCTCGCTGGCCCGCTCGCGCAATTCGGTCGCAGCGGCATCGTCGACGACCTCGTCGATAAAATGACTGAACGATTCGCCACAAATCTCGGCGCAATGCTGTCAGGCCAAGCGCCGGCCGAAGGCGAAAGGGCGCTTGAGGCAGGCTCGCTATTCTGGAGTCTGTTCTGGAGCAGGTTGAAAAAGCTGTTTGGTGGCGCCGGTTCCTGACGGCGTCCTAACAAGGATGGGCTCTATGAAACCGGGGCGATCCAGGCGTTTTCGTGAGCAGAAGTGGCTGAATCTCATTCAAGCCGAGGCCGCACATTCGCTTCCGCCGATGGAAGAGATACCTTCGATGCGGCCTTCGTGACGCAGGTCAGGTCATGGATCGCTTCAATCTCGGCACGTATTCGCGCCAGATCTCTACAAGCTCACCCGAGGCGCAGCGCTGGTTCGATCTCGGGTTGAACTGGTGCTTCGGTTTCAACAAAAACGAGGGCATCAAATGCTTCAGGCGGGCGCTCGAATTCGATCCGCGCTGCGTCATGGCACATTGGGGCATCGCCTACGGCAGCGGGCCGTTCTACAACCTGACTTGGCGCGAGCATGGCCTGGAAGAGGCAAACGCCGCCACACAGTTGGGCTTCGACCACATCGTTGCGGCGCGCGCGCTGTGCGGTGAAGCGAGCGAGTTGGAAAACCGGCTGGTCGAGGCGATGGCCTGTCGTATCCAGAAGCCGCACGCTGTGTCGGCGGAAGAATTCGACCGTTGGGACGACGACTACGCCGCCGAATTGCGCCGTGTCTCTACCCATTACCCTGACGATCACGACGTCATGGCGTTGTTCGTCGAGGCATTGATCACGCGGACACCGCGGCGGCTATGGGACGTCAAGACCGGAAAGCCGGCGAAGAATTCAGATGTGATCGAGGCGCTGCAGGTATGCGAGCGAGCGATCGAAATGGCTGACCGACAGGGCGCCAAGCCGCATCCGGCGATCGTGCATCTGCAGATCCACGCCCTGGAAATGTCAAACGAGCCTGAGCGCGGGAGGCGCTCGGCGGACACGCTTGCAACTCTCTGCCCGGACGCCGGGCATATGAATCACATGCCCGGCCATATCTACATGCTGTGCGGCGATTACTCGAAAGCCAAGGAGGCGAGCGAAAGGGCCATCATCGCCGACGACAAGTATCTCGACTATGCCGGGCCTTTGACGTTCTACACCATTGCCTGCGCGCACGACCTGCATCTGATGATGTACACCTGCATGTTCATGGGCAGGTATCGGGATTCAATCGGCACTGCCAACAAGATGTGCCGTCTGTTGAGCAAGGAGGTCCTCAGCGTCAAAGGCCGCCCGAAATTCGCCATGACTCTCGAAGGCTATTACTCGATGAAAACGCATGTGATGGTGCGTTTCGGGCGCTGGCGAGAGATCATCGACGAGCCGCTCCCGGATGAGCCGGACCTCTATCTCGTCTCCACCGCAATGCTGCATTATGCCAAGGGCATCGCTCACGCCACGTTGAAGAACCTCGACAAAGCGGACGAGCAACGTGAGCACTTTCAGGCGAGCTTGCGGCGCATCCCGCGTGAGCGCAGGTTCTTCAACAATTCAGCCCATGACATCCTCGCCGTCGGGGAAAAAATGTTGAATGGCGAAGTGGAGTATCACAAGGGCAATTACGACGCCGCCTTTGCGCACTTGCGCGAAAGCGTTCGCCTCGATGATAACCTCGAATACATCGAGCCGTGGGCCTGGATGCATCCGCCGCGGCACGCGCTCGCAGCGCTATTGATGGAGCAAGGCCATTTCGGCGAGGCGGAGGAAATCTATCGCGGCGATCTCGGCCTGAATGGGAGAATCCAGCGTTGCGCCCAGCACCCGGACAACGTCTGGGCGCTTCATGGCCTCGTCGAGTGCCTTGAGCGCCGCGCCGAGCAGGTGGAGTTGCCGACGCTCCAGAAGAAGCTTGCAGCGGCATTAGTCATGTCTGACGTTCCAATTACGTCGTCATGCATGTGCCGGATCAACGTCCAGACGATGGATAATTGCTGCGGCAGCAGAAGCACGTGACCAGGCTCGCGCAAAACGCGCTGGCGTAGAAGGATTCGGCTTGCTTGAAGTTTGCCGCATTACTAATATCCTAAAGATGGTACCATTCCGAATGGAAGCCGGTCGTGATGTGCGTCGATCTCCCGCCCGCTGCCGACTTTCGTGCAAGGCCAAATCTGCCGCACATATCGCTGTTCGATTTGCGACAGATATCAATCGCCATCTCTCTGGACTACGGTGAAGATAAGGCTGCAGAGCCCGAAAGGGTTCAGTGCCCGCGGTCTTAGGCTTGGCTGCAACACTACCGCCGACACTGTCGACGAAATGGGAGGGAAATAGCCATGAAAATGCTTGCAGGATCGCTGGCGATTGCGGCCATCTTGGCCGGAGCCAGTGGCGCACACGCGCAAGAAACGATCAAGATCGGCGTCACCCAGCCACTGACTGGCGCTTTCGCAGCGTCGGGCAACTACGTGGCGCAAGGCACGAAAATTGCCGAGGAGGAAATCAACGCTGCCGGCGGAGTGCTGGGCAAGAAGATCCAACTTGTGATCGAGGACAACAAGTCGAATCCGACCGAGGCGGTCACCACCGTCGAAAAACTCATCCAGCAGGACAAGGTACCGCTGCTGATCGGCGCTTGGAGCTCGACACTCACACTCGCCGTGATGCCGAAGCTCGAAGAGTACAAAGTGCCGATGATCGTGGAGACCTCGTCTTCCGGAAAGATCACAACCTCCGGCAATCCCTACGTCTTCCGCATCAGCCCGACTTCTCAGATGGAAGCAAAAGCCTTCCAGCCGCTCGCCAAGCAGATGGGCATCAAGAAAGCCGACTTCCTCTACACCAATAACGACTTCGGCATAGGCTCCGCCGACGAATACTCGAAGATGCTGAAGGCGAACGGCGTCGAGATCGGCGTGCGGGAGACGATGGATCCCGCCGCGACCGATTTCTCGGCACAACTCGCCAAGATCAAGGCGTCTGGTGCCGACACGCTCTTCGTCACGACCGCCGTCGAGCAGCTGACGCTCATTTTGAAACAGGCCAAGGAACAGCAAGTAAAGGTGCGCGTCATCTCCTGCGGCGGCTCGAACTCGCCCGATCAGATCATCGCGCAAGCGGGCGCCGCGGCGGATGGGTCCTTCCACACCGCTTTCTTCCCGCCCTGGTTTCCCGAGATGACCACGAATCCAGAGGTGTCGAAGCGCTACATGGATGGCTGGAAGAAGCACGGCTTCAATGTTGGCGGATTGACTGAAGGCTTCCGCGGCTATGATGCCGTCTATGTCGCTGTCGCGGCTATCAAGTTGGCGGGCAAGGCAGACCCGGAAGCCATCCGCAAGGCGCTCTGGGACGTGAAATTGAAGGGCGTCTACGGCAACATCCACTTCGACAAGCAGGGTCCGGCCGGCAAGGAAAGCGGCCAGAACACTCCGTCGGTCTATCTCGTTGAAGTCAAGAACGGCAAAATACAAAAGCCGCAGTTCTGATCGGCGTGCGCGGCAAACACGGGCAGTCTATGAACTGCCCGTGTTTTCCCGCTCAATGCCGCGGAGCATCACGATTTGGATGAGTTTCTTCAGCACCTCCTGAATGCGGTCATTCTCGGCGGCACCTATGCGCTGCTGGGAATCGGCCTCACGTTGATTTTCGGCATCATGCGCGTGGTCAATTTCACGCATGGTGAACTCTACGCATTCGGCGCTTACTGCATGTACGCGCTGGTGATGCGTCTGGGCTTCGATTTCTTCGCTTCCCTTCTGCTGGCCATGGTGCTTGGCGCGCTCCTGGGCGCCATCATCGAGCTCGTACTGCTGAGCCGCCTGCGCCGGGCCGATATCGACACAACGATGCTCGTGATGATTGGCGCCTGGATCATCATGCAGAACACCGAACAGCTGATCTGGAGCGGCGTGGCGCTGTCGATTACGACCCCATTCCCTTCCAATCCGCTCGTGCTCGGGCCCGCTTCGGTCTCGTGGACACGGGTTTATGTTTTCATCGTCGCCCTTCTGCTGATCGCGGGTACCTACTTCCTCATCAATCGCACCAAGCTCGGCAAGGCGATGCGCGCCACCTTCCAGGACCGCGACACGGCGGCGCTTATGGGCATTCGCATCGACCGCATAAATACAGCCACCTTCGCCATCGGCTCCTCGCTGGCCGCCGCCGCGGGCGCGCTGCTCGGTCCCGTGTTTGTAGTTCAGCCGACGATGGGCGATCTGGCGGCGGCCAAGGCCTTTGCCGTCGTGATCCTCGGCGGCATGGGCAGCGTGCCCGGCGCGACCGTCGGCGGATTCGTTCTCGCTTTCGCCGAAGAGCTGGGTGCCGGTTACATTTCTTCCGGGTACCGCGACGCCATGGGATTCGTATTGATCATCCTGATCCTGCTGGTCCGTCCGACGGGCCTGTTCGCGCGCAAGGAGCGAATAGGGTGACGCGGTTTGTTCCGTGGCTTTTCGTCGCCCTGCTCGCCAGCGTGCCGCTGTGGATGACGGACTACTATTATCTCCACGTCCTCATCACGACCGGCATCTTCATCATCGCCGCGATGAGCCTCAACCTCCTGCTTGGTTACACCGGGCAGCTCTCGCTCGGGCACGTCGCGTTCTTCGGGATCGGCGCCTACACCAGCGCGCTGGTCTCGCTCGGATTCAATGTTCACGTCACGCCCGATACGGTCGTAAGCCTCTCGCCCAAGCCCGTGTGGTTCGCGATCCTGTGCGCCATCGTCGTCAGCGGCTTAGTCGGCTATATCATCGGCAAATTGTCGTTCCGGGTGCGCGGCGCCTACTTCGTGATCGTGTCGATCAGCTTCGCCGAAGTCGTGCGCCTCATCGCACTCAACTGGGTCGAGCTGACGCAGGGGCCCATGGCGCTCAACAGCATTCCGGCGCTTACGCTCGGATTCGACGACTACACAATCTCATTCCTGCGTAAGCCACAGTTTTTCTATCTGATGCTGGTTATGGCGGTGATCAGCTATCTGATCGTTGCGCGATTGGTCAATTCGCGTGCGGGCCGGGCGATGATCGCGCTACGCGAGAACGAGTCACTGGCGATGTCGGTCGGCATTGACGTCACCCGCTATCTGGTGCTTGCCACCGTCGTCTCGGCAGCGATCGCCGGCATGGCCGGGGCCTTGTACACGCACTACATTCGGATCGTCGATCCAAACATCTTCCTGTTCATCTATACCGTGACCATGGTCATCATGGTCGTCACTGGTGGGAAAGGCACGCTCGCGGGCCCGATTGTCGGCGGAGTCATGTTCGGAATCGTTCCGGAAGTCCTGCGCGGCATGAAGATCGTGCCGGAAGTGCAGTGGATCGTATACGGCGTGCTGATGATCGCCATCGTCTATTTCCTGCCCGAAGGCATCGTGCCGGCTGTTCGGCGCGTCCTCGCAAGCGGACGCGGAGCGTTCGCCGGCTCGACGGTCCTGACCGAGTCGAAGGTGGAAGAGAAATGATGGCGCGCGACGACATCGTCCTCTCGATAGAGAATGTCGCTGTGCGCTTCGGCGGATTGCTCGCGATTTCCGATATGACGTTTTCCGTCCGCGAGGGCGAGATCGTCGGCCTCATCGGCCCTAACGGCGCCGGCAAGACGACCGCCTTCAACGTGATCACCGGCTTTCTACAACAGACGAGCGGAGAAGTATTCTACCGCTCGAAGTCGTTGCGAGGCCTGAAGCCGTACGACATCGCGAAGCTCGGCCTGGTTCGAACCTTCCAGCGCACCAGCGTTTTCCAGGAACGCAGCGTTTTCCATAACCTGCTCACCGCGCTACATTGCCAAGGACAGTCACGGCTTTGGGATATCTTGCTGCGCACCCCTCGTGAGGTCGCGTCGGAGCGCGCGCTCGCGGAGCAGGCATCGAGCGTCCTGCGTTTCGTCGGATTGACGCATCGCGCGGACGAGCTGGCCGGCGCGTTGCCTTACGGCGAACAGCGCCTCGTTGGAGTCGCGCTCGCCCTCGCTGTCAAGCCCTCGATGCTGCTGCTCGACGAGCCGGTATCCGGGATGAATCCGGCGGAGACCACGCGGTTCGTAGGCTTGGTCAAAAAGATCCGCGAGTCGGGCGTGACCATTCTGCTGGTCGAGCACGACATGAAGATGGTAATGGGTGTCTGCGATCGCGTGGTCGTGCTGAACTATGGACGTATCATCGCCGAGGGGTCGCCGGCGGAGATCCAAAAAGATCCTGAGGTGATCCGGGCCTATCTCGGCGAAGGAAAGAAGAAGCGTGCTTGAGCTCCGGGACATCGTCTGCCGTTACGGGAAGGTGACGGTTCTCAAGAGCGTTTCGCTCAAGGTCGAGCGCGGCCAGCTCGTTGCCCTCATCGGGACGAATGGCGCGGGAAAGACCACAACCCTGAAAACGATCTCCGGCCTTTTGAAACCGGCAAGCGGAAGCATTTTCTTTGACGGCCACAGCATCAGTAACGCCCCGCCGCGCAAGATCCTGGAACTTGGAATCGCGCACTGCCCCGAGGGGCGGCGCGTGTTTCCGTTCATGACGGTCGACGAGAATTTGGAGATGGGGTGTTATCTCCGCCACGACCGCCAGGAAATCGCCGAGGATCTGGAACGCATCTTTGAACAGTTCCCAAGGCTGGCGGAGCGCCGGCATCAAGCCGCAGGAACACTGTCTGGTGGCGAGCAGCAAATGCTGGCGATTGCGCGCGCAATGATGTCGCGTCCTAAGATGATCCTGTTCGACGAGCCTTCGCTTGGTCTCGCGCCTAACATCGTCGAACAGACCTTCGAGATCATCAGCGGCATTCGTGACGCCGGAACGACCGTTTTGATGGTCGAGCAGAACGCGCTCGCAGCATTGGAAATGTGCGATTATGCGTACGTTCTGGAATCGGGATCGCTGGTGCTCTCAGGTAACGGACACGATCTCGAAGACAATCCGCACGTTCGCAGTGCCTATCTCGCCAGTTGATCCGAACCTGCCCGCCACGGCGCGATCTGGCACAATGACAGTCGCGCGCCGGTTGGGCGGGTTACTCGATCAGCCTTCGCAAGAAAGCCTTGAGACGCGCTGCCAGCACAGAGAGGAAAAGGCTTCCGGCGCCCAATTCGGGAGCCGAAGCGAATGAAGCACCCGGGGCGCCGAGGCGCCTCTCGACGTTTTGTGCGAACACACCGACGAGGCGCCCCGCGATATCGCGCATCAGATCCGACCGGCCGAACTGCGCCAGCGGCCCAGTCAGCCGGTAACCGACACGGAGATCGACGCGCGTCGTGCTGTTGCCGACATCAGTCAGCTGGTAGGAAATCACGCCACGCGTCGCCGAGCTGCTGTTGGCATCCTGCCCGCTGCCGCGAATTGTGCCTGAATGGGTCGCATCGCTGCGTTCAATCTCCGCGACGCCATGAAATTCGGGTGACATCGGCCCGACCTTAATGCGAATTTTTCCGCGCACCGTATCGCCGCCGGCCTGTGCCTCAACCGATGCGCCGGGCAGACAAGATGCCACGGCAGGTACATCGGAGAAAAAGCGCCAGACCTCATCAACCGAATGCCTTACCGTAAAGCTCTGCTCGAAGGTCGTCTGCGGCCTCCAATCGGTGAAATCGGTGGTCGCCGGCTGGACACTGGCTGCCTGCGTCGCGCGCGGGGCACTACTCGCCGCGATCGGGTTTCCATGTCCCGCGCCAGCCGGACCGAGCGCACGACGGCCAGCACCACGTATCGGCCTGATGCCGCGCTTGCGGCGGTCGGCGACGACGCCCTGGACCGCGCGGACAATGCCGACATAGCCCGTGCAGCGGCAGAGATTACCACTCATCGCCACGCGAATCGCCCGCTCATCAGAGTCCGGCGCACGCAGCACAACGTCCCGGGCTGTCACCAGCATGCCCGGCGTGCAGTAGCCGCACTGTAAAGCGTGCTCGCGCGAGAATGCCGCGCGCAGCTCCTTCATGATCTCGTCGTCGTCGAACGCTTCGATCGTCGCCACCTGCGCGTGAGCGCACGCCACGGCATAGGTGATGCACGAGCGCGCGGGCACCCCATCGAGCAGGACCGTACACGCGCCGCACACACCGTGTTCGCAGCCAAGATGGGTGCCCGTCAGATTGTGCGTGTCTCGAACGTAGTCCGCGAGACTTGTGCGCGCCTCGACGTCGGCTCGCACTGGAACGCCATTGAGCGTGAGCGCCACATCAGTCATGTTGCCAGCGCCTTAGAAACCGCGCGACGCAACGCCGCGATGCGGATCTTCTGCTCAATGGCATCCGTCAGTCCGACCCCTGACATCGCCTCCCGGATATACGCCTCATCCAGGGCATCCACTGCCGCGTCCTTGCCTGCGAACAGCCGGGCGCGATCAGTCAGCACGATCGGTGCTCCACCAGTCGCCCCAATGACCGCCCGGCAAACGCCGCGAGCCTGATCATCGTGGTACGCCGCGATTGCATGAGCGAACTCCCCGGTCTTGCGGCATAGCTTGTGGTAGCCCCACCGCGAACCGGCAGAATGACGCGGCACCTCCACCGCCATCAGCATTTCACCCTCGGTGAGCTGCGTCTCGAAAACGCCAACAATGAATTGTTCGACGGGCACCCGGCGCGCGCTCTTGCCGCTGATGACGGCGGAAGCGCCAAGCGCCGACAGCGTCGAAACCCAATCAGCCGACGGATCGGCATGCGCGAGACTGCCGCCGATCGTTCCGCGGTTGCGCACCGCGCGATAGGCAATGCCTTGCGCGACCGACGGCAGCGCACCGTTAGTGACATCCGGGATGCGGCCATCCTCTATGTCAGCATGCGTGATGCAACTACCGATCGACAGCGTATCCTCATTGGCATCGGCCTGCTTGAGATCATCGATCGCCGTGATGTCGATCAAGAGTTGCGGCTGGACGAGGCGCAGATTGAGCATCGGACCAAGCGATTGACCGCCGGCGATGAACTTCGCCGCGCCTTCGGTGCTCACTAGCTTGAGCGCGGAGTCCACGTCCTTTGGACGCGCGTAGTCGAAATTGACCGGCTTCATGCCGCTCCTCGCGCGGCGGCGATGCTCTCTAGAATACGGCGCGGCGTGATTGGCGAAATCAGAAGCTCCGCACCGAGTGCCCGCAATGCATCGTTGACGGCGTTGGTTACCGCGGCCGGCGGCGCAATTGCCCCGCCCTCACCCAACCCCTTGACGCCAAATTCAGTGTGCGGCGCCAGCGTCTCCATATGATCGACGCGAGGCGCCGGCACCTCTGTCGGCCCAGGCAGCAGATAGTCAGCGAAGGTGGAGGCCAATGGTTGGCCTGCGGCATCAAAGGGCATTTCTTCGTAGAGCGCGGTACCGATGCCCTGCGCCAACCCTCCGAAGATCTGGCCATCGACAATCATCGGATTCACGAGTTTGCCGCCATCCTCGACGATGACGTAGTCGAGAATCTCGACCTCGCCGACCTCCGGATCGACCGCAACGAGGGCCGCATGCGCCGCGTAGCTGAACGTGCCGGTGTCTGGTGCGGGCCGATAGCCGATGGTGGCCTCCATGCCTCCCATGTCGATCCCGGGGGGCAAGTTCTGTGGCTTGAGATACCAGGTGCGCGCAATCTCGCTGAGTGGCACCGAGCCCTTGGGACCGACGACTTCGCCGCCCTTGACGACCACATCGGCCGCGTCGGCTTGCAGGAATTGCGCGCCGATCTTGGCCGCGCGGTTAGCGATTTCCTTGCAGGCGACAGACACCGCGCCGCCCGCCATCACCATGCAGCGCGAGCCCCACGTGCCCGTCGAATAAGGTGTCATCGCCGTGTCCCCATGCACGACTTTGATCCTTGCCACGTCGATCCCGAGAATCTCGTGCGCGACCTGAGCCAGCGTGGTCTCGAGACCCTGCCCATGGGAATGGACGCCGACGCGCAATTCGAGACCGCCATCGGGGGTCATCCGTGCCGTCGCCTGCTCGAAACCGGGCACCATGGGGATACCCCAGCCGTGATAGACCGACGTGCCGTGGGACGACTGCTCACAATAAATGGAAAGGCCCACCCCGATCAGTCGGCCGTCAGGTTCGCTCTGTTTCTGCCGCACCCGCACCGCATTGACATCGATTGCATCTACCGCGCGTCGTAGCGCCTGCGGATAGTCGCCGCTGTCGAACCATTTCTTCGTTATGTTCGTGAACGGCATCTGCTCCGGCTTGACGAGGATCTTGTTGCGCACGACATGCGGCTCAACGCCAGCCTCGCGTGCGATGGCGTCGAGGATGAGCTCTATGGCGAAGCAGACGCCGGTACGCGCCACCCCGCGATACGGCAGGATTGGGCACTTGTTCGTTGCGACAGACCAGGTACGGCAACGATAGGACGGAAAATCATACGGTCCTGGAAGGATGCTCGCGACTTGAGCGGCCTCGAGGCAGGCGGAAAACGGATATGAGGAGTACGCTCCGGAATCGACCACTGCCTCACAATCAATGCCAAGCAGTGTCCCGTCGCGATCGGCGTAGCCGGTGATCGTATAATGATGCTCTCGACAGTTCGCTCCGGCCGTGAGGTGCTCACGGCGATCTTCGATCCAGCGCACGGGATGGCCGCGCTTCATGGCCAACCAGCTGATGCACACTTCCTCAGTCAGCAGGATCCCCTTGTAACCGAAGCCGCCGCCGACATCAGGCGCGATAACGCGCACCTGACCCTCTTCGAGCCCAAGACATTCGGCAAGGCCGGTGCGTACGATGTGCGGCATCTGGCAAGCCGTATATAAAGTGAGCTGCTCAAGCCGCGTATCCCACAGCGCAACGGCCCCACGGCCTTCGATCGGCGCCATGCACTGTCGTGAGGTCCTGATTGTCCGACTGACCCTGATTGGTGCCTTTAGCGCTTTGTCGAAATTGGTGTCGACGAAGGTTTCCAGGAAAACGTTGTCGCCCCAGTGTTCATGCACCAATGACGGCGGCGAGGAACGGGCGGCCAGCATATCGTGAACAGCCGGCAACTCTTCGATGTTGAGCACAACCGCCGCGGCAACGTCCTCCGCCACAGCACGAGTCGGTGCCACGCACATCGCGACTGGTTCGCCAACGAAACGAACTTTATCCGTGGCGAGGCAATATTGATCCGATGGCTTGAATCCCTTGAGTGCCGACACGGCGCGGATGGGCTTGATGCCCGCGAGGTCAGCGGCGCTGAAGACCGAACCCTCGTGGGGCGTTGGCGCCTCTACGCTTTTGATCCGGCCATGCGCGATCGGGCTGCGGACGAACGCAACATCCTGCATGCCAGCAAAACGCAGATCCGCAACGAACTGGCCGCGCCCGCGCATCAACCGATCGTCCTCTTTGCGCAGAAGACGCGCGCCGACACCCTGATCGCTCATTTCACGCGTCCTGTGACCAATTCAGCGTTCTATCATCCTATACTTGGAATGATTGAGCGGGCAACTTGCACGTCACTCGCAAACCAAATGTGAATGCACGCGGACCAACTTGCCGCTGACAAGAGCAAACACCTCACATGCGCGGCGCCGCGCTTGTGAGGTACGCCATCTTTTGTCATCAAGTGGCTGTGACGAGGCGATGAAGCCGCTACCCAGCCTTGACACCGGCCGCGCGAATGATCGGCGCCCATTTAGCGGTGTAGTCGGCGACGAACTTTCCGAATCCGGCGGGCGTATTGGCAAAAATTTCGGCGCCCATATCGGCAAACCGCGCTTTCAGCTTTGGATCAGCAAGGCCTGCATTGATCTCCTTGTTGAGCTTGGCGACGATATCGGCCGGAGTATTCTTCGGCGCGGCGATGCCCTGCCAGCCCACACCCTCATAGCCGGGGACATATTCGCCGACCGGCGGCAAATCTGGCAACAGCTGGGTCCGCGCGGCGCTGGTCACCGCCAAGGCCCGGACTTTGCCGGCCTTGATTTGCTCGATCCATGTCACGACGGAGCCGAACATGACTTGAATGCGGCCGGCGATCAATTCGGGAACAGCCGGCCCATCGCCGCGATAGTGCACCGTGACGAGGTCGGTTCCGGTCAGCGACTTGAACAGCTCGCCATAGAGATGCGGCGAACTGCCTGGGCCGGCGGAGCCCAGATTGATCTTGCCGGGATTGGCTTTGGCGTAAGCAATGAATTCGGGCACCGTCTTGGCCGGAAACGACAGATTGACCAGCATCACATTGTAGGTCTGCACCGTGCTTGCGACCGGCGCGATGTCGCGAATGAAGTCGAAAGCAAGATTTTGATAGATCGTCGCGTTCCAGGCATTTGACGTCGATGCTTCGAGCAGCGTGTATCCGTCGGGCGCCGCACGGACGACCATCTCGGTGGCAAGATTGCTCCCGGCGCCGGGATGGTCCTCGACGACGAAGTTCTGGCCGAGCCGCTCCGCCAGCATTTGCCCGGTGACACGCGCGACGATGTCGTTCACGCCGCCCGCGCCATAGCCGACCAAAAGACGGACCGGTCGAGACGGATAATTGTCCGCCGCCGCTAAAGCGGGCAACGCCGACACCGCGGCCGTGCCCGCCGCGAGTTGCAGAAAACGACGGCGTCTCATGCTGCCTCCTGGTCAAGTGCAGTTGCTTGGGCGCCGATGATCGGGCGCAGGACAGGCGAGCCTATACTCGCCAATACCGATTTCAAGGAGCCCGGCACGCCGCGCAAAAGCACCACATTGTCACCAGGTGAGACGGCGCGGCGAGCCGGTGGACACCGACAGGCAGATGCGATTGATTGGGGATGGCCGGTCGGCTTCTCGACCGCGCAATCCGTCCTCACCAGGAGCATTGCCGCCGATGCCCCGGCTCGTCATTTCCAATATCGACTATGTGGTCACGGTCGATCCGACCCGCCGCATCATCCGCGACGGCGCCCTCATCATCCAGGATGGCCGCATTGCCGCAGTCGGCAAGAGCGCCGAGCTTCCGAGCGGACCGGGCGACGAGGTGATCGACGGGCGCGGCAAGCTCGCACTTCCCGGTGTGTTCGACACTCATGTGCACAATGCGCAGCAACTCGGCCGCAGCTGCGGCGACGAAGCCTATTCCGGGCCGGAGCGTCTGTTTCGGCGGCTCTGGCCGGTCGAGGCGCACATGGATAAAGGCGACGCGCTTTGCGCCGCTCGCCTCGCGCAGGTCGAGATGATCCGCGCCGGCACGACCTGCTTTGCCGATCCCGGCAGCTATTTCGCCGCCGAAACGGCGCAGGCGGTAAAGGAAAGCGGCATGCGCGGCATGATTGCCCGGACCGTGTTCGACATGGGCCAGACGACCATGGGTAATCTACCGAAAAACTTTTTCGAGCCGACTGACGACGCGCTTGCGCGTGCCGATGAGATGGTCGGCGAGTTCGATGGCGCACTGAACGGGCGACTGAAAGCCTGGTTCTCGATCCGCGTGCCCGTCGCCATGTCGGACGATCTCTTGCGCCGGCTGGGCCGGCTCGCCGAGAAGCGCGGTGTCGGCATCATCGGTCACGCCTGCGAAAACCGCGACGAAACGGTCGCCTCCCACCTCAAATACGGCATGGGGGATATCGCCCGTCTCGACAAGCTCGGCCTTCTCGGGCCGGCCCTGCTGCTCCTTCACATGGGCTGGGTCGACGCCAAGGAGCTTCATCTGCTGGCCAAGCACGACGTCAAGATTTCACTCGCGCCCAGCGCCTCGATGCACCAGGCCATGGGCAATATCAGCCACGGCAAGACCCCGGAAATGCTGCAATTGGGTCTGGCGCTATCCCTTGGTTCGGATTCCGCAATGTCGAGCAATTATCTTGATGCGATCCGCCAAGCATTTCTTGTGGTCGGCGGCCTGCACGAAGCGCGCCTCGATCCGAAAGTGCTGCCGCCCGAGACCGCAGTCGAAATGCTGACGATCAACGGCGCCCGTTGCATGCAGTGGGATTCCGATCTCGGCTCCTTGGAAACCGGCAAGAAAGCCGATGTTACGCTGCTCGATATCAGGCGGCCGGAATGGCAGCCGATTCACAACCCGATCGCCAATCTCGTCTATTGCGCCCATGGCGGCTGCGCCGACACGGTGATCGTCGATGGCAAGGTGCTGATGCGCGGCGGCAAGGTGCTCACCCTCAATGAGCACGATCTGTACGAGGAAGCGCAGGACCGCGCCACTTCACTGATCCGCCGCACCGGGCTCGAACAGATCGTCGCGTCGAAATGGCCAATGCATTAATCCGTGCGCTGCAAGCGACCTGCAGCAGCATCGGCGGATGAGCGAACCGCGCATCGCATCCTTATCGATCCACTTGAGCGCGCCGAGCTATACAATCGATCTCGATCTTCGCACCCCTGGCGATATGAGTAACCCCTACGCACGTCCTTGCCGGCTTTGCCTCACCGATCACCTTCGCATAAGTCGTGTTCATTCCGCCGTAGTCGTTAGGGAAATCCGTAAGAAAAACGCGTGCAGACAGCATATTGCGAAAAGACAAGCCGAGTTTCGACAGAATGTATTCAATATTTCGCAACGTGCGTTCCGTTTGCAACTCGATGCCTTCGGGCAACGGAGCGTCCGGATTAGCGAGATCCCGCGCAATCTGTCCCGTGAGAAACACCCATCCATCCAATTCCACGGCGTGACAGCTGGGTGAAATCGGCGCGGCAACGCCCTCGATAAAATGATATGATGGAAATGTCATACGCTGCACCTGGCTGTGGTCAACCTAACCTCACGAGGGATCGCCGATACCCTCCAGCGCCTTTAGACAATGACGCGATGAAGTCGGCGACACCCTCACCTAGCATATTGACGTGCGAACGCATGAGTGTTGCGCGGCGGCGTCATCCTTGCGCTCGATGGCCTCGATGATCGCTCCATGTTCTTTGATCGGTCTGGCCATGCTACCCGGTTGTTGGAATGGCGGTCGACGGCACGGATGCTGTAGCCTTCTCCGCCAGCTGACAATCGCCGAGTTTACGGCGCCGGGATCAGGCGTCATATCGTATCGAGAGGAATAGTCATGACCGACAGTCGCCAAAAGGTTCTGCAGCAGATCGACGCCAACAAGGACAAATCGCTCAAATTCTTGCAGAAGATCGTCTCAATCCCGAGCGTCACTGGAGACGAAGGCGCGATCCAGAAGTTCCTTGCCGACTATCTCAGCAAGATGGGGCTCGAAGTCGACATGTGGGAGACCGACTGGGAGAAACTCAAGAAGCATCCCGGCTATATCCCAGTCGAGCAGGGGTATGAGGGTCGGCCGAACATTGTGGCGACCTGGAAAGGCACCGGCGGCGGAAAATCCCTCTTGTTCAACGGCCACACCGACGTCATTCCGGTGGGCAACGGCGAAGGCTGGAGCGACAACCCATGGTCGGCCTCGATCAAGGACGGCAAGCTCTATGGCCGGGGCTCATGCGACATGAAGAGCGGCGTGGCGAGCCACATTATGGCGATCGAGAATATGATGGCGGCAGGGTTGAAGCCCAAAGGCGACGTTTACCTCGACATCGTGATTGACGAAGAGGTGAGCGGGCATGGCACGCTTGATACCGTGATCCGCGGCTACAAGGCTGATGCCGGCATCTCCGGAGAGACCAGTGGCCTCGCCGTGCAGCCCGCCTGCATCGGCCGCATCTGGTTTGAAATCGACGTGCAGGGCAAGCCCGCCGGCATTCAGCGCCGCTATCAGGGCGTCAGTGCGATCGAGCTGGGCTATAAAGTCGTCAAGGCGGTCTCGGAGCTGGAAGACAAGCGTGTGGCGACGGTCAAGCACCCGCTCTATCCGAAGCCGATCGACGCCCTGCCCTGTATGGTTGGTGCGTTCCACGCGGGCAACTACGCCAGTTCGTTCCCGGCGACCTGCACGCTCAAGGGCAGCATGGCGACGGTGCCCGGCGAAGACCATGAAGGTGTCAAGAAATCGCTCGTCGATCACATCGCGCGGTTTGCGGCGCAGGATCCCTGGATGAAGGATCACCCGCCGGTAGTGCGGTTTGTCGGCTACGACGCCCATGCCTCGGAAATTCCAGTCGATCATCCGATCGTCAAGGTCGTCAGCAAGAACTATAAGGAGTTGACCGGCCGCGACCCCGAAATCAGCGGCCGGCAAGGCGCGGCAGATACCCGCTTTCTCAATCTCTATGGCAAGACGCCGACCGTGATCTTCGGGCCAGGGTCCACGGCCGTGATGCACTCGGACGACGAATACGTCAGCATCGACGATTACCAGACTGCAATCAAAGTGATGGCGCTCAGCATCTACGACTGGTGCGGCGTCAGCCAATAAACACCAAGTTTTCAGCAGACGAAGCGAGCGGCGGCCCAATTGTTCAGGCCGCCGTTTGACTATTACTGGCCAGATAGTAAATCGCACTTTGAGTGCTTACAAGGACCAAGCGGTGGCCAAGGAAAGCCGCCGCGGATTCACAACCGCGCCTCGCAGGATTTTCGTTTATGGCTCTTTCGATCGATCCGGTGGTCCAAGACCGTGGGCGCCGGGATGCTGCAATCAAGCGCTTACGCGATGTTGGCGGCCATCTGCCGACCTGGAGCCAGTTGGCGGCACCGCAGAAGCTGCTGTCGGAGAAGCTCAGCGGCGTAGGGCCTGATGACGCGGATCCACGCAATCTATGGCGTGTGCATTGGTTCAACGGCGTCGACCGCAAAACGATGGTCGACACGCCGGACCATATCGTACTGCCGCCAGAACTGACGGGCGTGAAAGCGCCGATCGTCGTCCTGCTGGGATGCCGCTTTCCGATGATCAGCGCGCACAAGGTCCTGGCCGCTTATGCATGCCTGGTGCCGCGCCTGGTCACCGGACAGTTCGACCCGTCGAGCGACCGCGCGGTATGGCCATCGACCGGAAATTACTGTCGCGGAGGCGTGGCGATTTCACGCATTCTTGGTTGCCGTGGCACAGCCGTGCTGCCTGCCGGCATGAGCCGCGAGCGCTTCGATTGGCTGCAGCACTGGGTCGTGGACCCAACCGACATCATCCGCACACCGGGGACCGAGAGCAACGTCAAGGAAATCTACGACAAGTGCGCCGAGCTCAAGCGCGATCCGCAGAACGTCATAATCAATCAGTTCTCGGAATTTCCTAACTACCTCATTCACTACTACTGCACCGGCGCCGCATTCGACGCCGTGTTCAAGCATCTCAAGAGCAAGAACAGGAATTATCGGCTTTCCGGATTCGTATCCGCGACCGGTTCGGCCGGCACGATTGCCGCAGGCGATCGCCTGAAGGAACTGCACGGTACCAAGATCGTGGCGGTCGAAGCGTCCGAATGCCCGACAATGCTCTGCAACGGTTATGGCGAGCACAACATCCAAGGCATTGGCGACAAGCACATCCCGCTGATCCATAACGTCATGAACACCGATGTCGTCGTGGCCGTCTCCGATGCCGCCAGCGATGCGTTGAACTTCATGTTCAATGACGAGGTCGGACGCAAATATCTCACCAAGCGGAAGAGGATCGCGTCGGATCTTGTGCTGGCGTTCAACAACGTTGGAATCTCTGGCTTCGCCAATGTTGTCGCAGCTATCAAGCTTGCGAAGCATTTCGACTATGGCGCTGACGACGTAATCATGACGGTCGCCACGGACAGCGCTGCGATGTATGGCAGCGAACGGGAATCATATAGGGCACGGCACTACGCATCCGGTTTTGACGAGGTCGATGCCGGCGAGCTGTTCGGCCGCTACCTCGGCGCGATTGCCGACGATCAAGTGCTCGATCTCACCTATCTAGAGCGCAAGCGGATATTCAACCTTGGCTACTACACATGGGTAGAGCAGCAAGGTGTATCGGTCGAAGACTTCGATAGCAGGAAGGATCAACGGTTTTGGCGCGACCTGGCGGATACCATCCCAATCTGGGATCGCTTGATCGAAGACTTCAACGCTGAGGTCGGTATCAAGAATTCATAATTCAGATGACTGCCGCTCTCAGGACCTCGGCCGGGTTTGTGCCAATCAGCTGCCGGTAGCGGTCAGGATCCGTTGCCCCTTCCGTGTTGATCAGTAGCACCCGAGACGACTGATTGAGCTCGAGCATCTCGCGCATATGGTCGTCTCGACATGCGCACAAAAGCCCGGCAAGGCCGGCGCCCCCGCTTTCGCCAGCGACAATAGGTTGATCGCCTTTTTGCGGGTTCGCGAGTGTGCGCATCGCCTCAATAGCGTCCTGCTCCTCGACTGTCATGAAGACATCCGCGCAACGAGAGAGGACCCGCCAAGCCACCAAAGACGGCTCGTAACATTCGAGCATCGCCATGACGGTTGGTTCCCCGTGGGCGATCTTGATAGGATGGTTGACCTTCGCGCTTGATAAAACGCATGCCGCGCGAGAAGGCTCAACAACAATGAACTTGGGACGCTCCTTTCCGAGCCTCGCGGTCAGATGACCGGCGACTGCCGCCGCGAGCCCACCGACACCGGCTTGAATGAACGCATGGGTCGGCGGCGCCTCACTTGAGCGCAATGCTTCGTCGACCATGACCGTGTAGCCCCGCATGACAAGGCCTGGAATCCGCTCATATCCGGGCCAAGACGTATCCGAGACCACGATCCACCCGTTGGCAGCGCATATGCGAGCAGCTTCCGCCACTGCGTCATCATAAGTGCCACGCACGCGAATGATTTGGGCGCCAAATCTGGCAATCGCCGCGACCCGCTGCTCGCTCACGCCTTCATGGACAAAAATAGCGGCGCGCGCCCCGACCATCTCTGCGCCTGCCGCAACGGAGCGGCCATGATTGCCGTCAGTTGCGCAACCAAACGTCATTTTGTCGGCAGCAGAACGCACCTGCGGCTTGTCAAGATCGGCAAAGTCGAGTGGCACTTGAAGCTGGTCGCGCGCCGCGTCGAGCACCAGGTTGAGGACGGCGAAGGCGCCGCCTAACGCCTTGAAACTGCCGAGCCCAAGCCGCGTACTCTCGTCTTTGATCGTCAGTGTCCCAACGCCGAGACGAGATGCGAGCGCGGGCAGGGAAACCAGAGGCGTCGGCCTGTCGTCTTGCCGATACGCCAGGAAACGTCTGACGGCCGAGACCGCTCCTTGGCCAAGCACCTTTTGGTCGGCGGGATCGAGAGGTTTGCGATAATCGGGATGCCGATTTTTCGAGAACATGCGGCATCTTATTGCGCCGTATGCCGAATTATGGCTCTATTCTTGAGTCATCTTTGCAAAATTGTTGCATTTGAGCCATGGCCACAGGTCGATCCGCACAATCCACCGATCTGGATCGGTTTGACCTAGCGATCCTTGAGATCGTGCAGCGCGACAACACGACTCCCTTACGGACGATCGGTGAGGCGGTGAACCTCTCGGCTGCCGCCGTGCAGCGGCGCATCAAGCGGATGCGCGAGAATGGCATCATCATCGGCAATGCTTCGGTCGTCGATCCAGCCAAGGTTGGCCGCGCCATCACGATCCTGGTCGAGGTCGAGGTCGAGAGCGAGCGCATCGACCTGATCGAGGGCGTCCGCGAGAGTCTGAAGGCGGCGCCCGAAGTGCAGCAATGCTATTACGTGACCGGAGACTCGGATTTCGTCGTGGTCGTCACCGTCGCGACCATGAGCGAATACGAGGCCCTGACTCGTCGGCTCTTTTTCACGAACCATAATGTGAAACGCTTCCGCACGTTGGTGGTCATGGACCGCGTGAAGGTTGGTCTGTATGTGCCACTCGAAAATTCATCATTATCCGCCGAGCCGCCACCAATGGCACATCGATCTGCCAGCACAAACCGCCGGCACGTCGGCGGGCAGACGAAATAACCCACCACGCCGCATACGCTCAGGCACATCCTGAAAAGATTGGTGGGCCCGGCTGGACTCGAACCAGCAACCAGACCGTTATGAGCGCAGACACTACGCAAGAAAAGCCTGAAAAATCAAGAGAATCTGATGATATCTAAGTGCGCTCGTTCGCCTTCGGTTTCGTCATTTCATTGGCGAAACGTTGGCAGTTGTTACAGCCAAAAATCGACATAGACTCTCGCCCATTATGCACGCGAAAGAACCGAAGGACGTAACACTGCAGCCCAGGCTGCTGACCCGCAAACAGGCTGCGCAATATTGCGCCCTGTTGGCGCAAGGCTTCAGTGAATGGGTCAAGCGAGGCCGACTGCCACCCTCAATACCGGGAACGACGAGGTGGGATTTGAAAGCGATCGACGCCGCACTCGACACCATGAGCGGGCTCTCATCTTCTGCGGAGAATACCTTCGATCAGTGGAAGACAGAGCGCGCACGCAAAGGGAAAGGTCAATCGCCTCTGTAAACCGACTTAGAGCGGAGACGTAAGCCGCTGATGCAATGCTCCAAAGGCAAGCGTGACCCGCTGATTAAGAGTCTCATTCTTTCGGGCGAATTGTGCACAATTAGGTGTAAACGATGCCAAATTGGTCCTTTGCAAATCAATCACTTGCAGTCGAATTGTAAACGCCAACCGAAGCCTGACCATATTCTGATTTGCTATTCAGCAACAGATTGCAGACGAGATGACGGACTATGCGATCACCCCATCTGAATAGCTCTCCGACGCTGTTCCTGCTGATTGGCACAATTTGGTGCTCAAACCGTCGTACCATTAGACGCTGTCTGCGCCGCCTTCTTTGCGCATCTCACCCCCGAAAAACTCGTACGCAAGGCACTTCGGGGTGATATCGCCCTGCCCATCCTACGCATCGAGAGGAGCCAAAAGGCCCAACGCGGAGTCCATCTTTCCGACCTGGCGGACTACATCGATAAGCGTCGCGCAATGGCGATCAAGGAAAGTCGGCAATTGACGGCTGAACTCTGAGTACGACGGAAATCCTACAACGGTACAACAGACCGCAGAATGCTGCCCGCAAGCTTCTGTTATTCCAGGCAGCATTCTTCAGTCGACACCATCATCAAGCGCGAGTTCGGCACGCCGCCTTAGGATTGAAAGCAGGAGTCGGTCAATGCGATAGGCATTTCCGTTAAGGGCCAACAAGCGACATCGCCTAGCGCACAAAAATCATAGCCCTTCGAAGCCTTTCGACTTCATCACAGCCTGGGCCGGCGCCGAGGTCAGGAAATTCACAAAGGCCTTGCCGCCGACCCGCTCTTTGCCTGCCGTGACCAAGCCGCCTGCGTAGTTCGTATAATTATGTAGCTCGGATGGCAGCGAGCCCAACGACTCGATCTTCGGGTTGATAACGATATTGCTCATCTGATCGAATCCGAGGTCAGCATCGCCCTTGGCAACCGTTTCGCCTTTCGCTCCGGCGGCGACGAGCTTTGCTTTCGACTTCATCTCGGCGGCAATACCCAGACGCGCAAGGATTGCTTCCGTGGCGACACCGCTGGAGTCACCGAGTTTCGGATCGCCGTAAACGATTGATTTCTGGGCAAGCAGTGTTTTCTTGAACGCATCGAGTGAGTCAATTGTCGGCTTCGGTTCGCCTTTGCGCACGAACACGCCAAGGCCAACTTTGGCGACGACAGCTTGATCATCCGCGGAAATCAACCCCTGTTTTGTCAAATCCGGAAGCTGCTTGCTGGTGACGATCGCCACATCGAGCGCATCGCCTGCCTTGAGGCGCGCGATGATTGCGCCGACCGTTCCATACTCCATATTGACCTTATGTCCTGAGCTCTTCTCGAACTGAGGAATGAGCTCGGCCATCACAGTTTTCATTGCGGCCGGAAACATGGCTTTGATTTCGGCTGCCATCAGCTCGTTTCCCGAGAAGAGAAAAAGAGCAAGCATTGCAATCGTTGCGCGCTTCATGATGATCCCCCATTAGGCGCCACCGAAATTGCCCCCCAACGCCGATGTTACCGAACAACCATGCGCTTGAGGAAGGACCAAAAGTACGGACAGGGCTATAGGGTTTGTGTCGGCGCAATCCGCGCGAGGTAATCGTTCCAAGGGGCACTGTGTCGCAGCCCCGATGTCAGGATTGAGTCAGGAGCAGTCGTTGGCAATCAGTGGCGCTAAGGTCGGTTGAGGGCCATAAGCGGAGATGAAAAAGGCCCCAACTAAGCGGCCTCTGGACACCGGATGCGATTGCCACAAGTAATCGCCGTGCTCGGGTATTCGGCACCGAGCCGCGCAATCGGATCGCGGCCATCCCGCGTGAGCGCGCGGCGGCTGAGGCGCGGGAGGTACAGGCGCGGCTAGAGCACCTTGACCGCCACATGGCGGAGATCGCGCGGGAGACGAGGGCGGCGGTAGTCGGTCAGTTTGATTCAGGCCGGGAATTGAGAGGGGACCTTTGACGGTTCAAAAATCGTCCCATGCGCTCGCTGGTCTCGTAGCTCCGAGCGAGCGACATCCACTTGGATTCAAGCTCGGCATAGACCTTGCGCATTTCTGGACTGGGGGCGGTCTGGGAGAGACGCCGACAACGCTCGGCTTCAGCCAGGCACTCGGAAATGTTTTCGCTTGGCTTTGAGAGCATGACGCGCATCCTCAATGGTTCTAAAGAGCATATATATTATTTGAGTTCCATCGCTTTAAAAAAGACAGTCTCGCTCTCCGGCCAATGTGGAGACTAAGCGGCGGAAGAAAAAAGCCCCCACAGCTCTGACTAATTTTTGCGCACCGCGCAGGTGTTTACGCTGGGAACCCCGCCCAGCGACGGATCGAGACACTTACGAGCGGAAGATCACTCAACGTTGGTCGTCAACAAGAGCTTGACCTTGTGGTGCCTGCGCCAAAGACCGAGCCAGTGTTGCCGCCATCGCCGGGACCATTGTTTGAGCGCCCCCAACGAAGGAGGCCGCCAACTGAGGCGGCCCTACTTCTTCTCATTTCGCCGCGCCGTAAGTTCGTCCTCAAAGAGGCGAAGGGAACGCTCGAACGTGCCTAGCAGGGCTTCGGCATCTACCGCGTTGGTAAGGCGACGCCGATGAGCCTCCACAATCTTGCGTTGGCGCTCAACGATCCGGCGCGCTTCCGCTACGCGGGCCTCCGCGATCGCCACCCGTTCCGCATGTGTCGTCATTCGCGACATGGCGGAGCGGACCTACTCTCAAAGAGGCAGCCCATCAATTCAAAAGGGGCCCGGCCACAATTCAAAACGACCCATTACCCCGCCAATTGAGGCTGCCTAACCGTCACTGCGAGGGCGCGTCTGCGGCCAGTTGGGAAAGTCGGTCCGCCAGTTCAAGAAGGGTCGCCCGGGCTTCCGGGATGCCGGTTAGTTGAGCCGCCTCCCGACAGCGCTTCGCCTCATCTAGGAGGCTCTGCCGCTTATTGGCGATGAGCTTGGTCATGCGGACCCACAATGAACGACAAGTTACAGAAGCCCGCTTTCGTTCCAACGCGGCATTCGGCCTCGCCGCGGCAGTCCTCGCCTAGCTAGCGGCGAGATGCGGTTCGTCGGCCGGTCGGCGTGCGCAGCAAACGAGCTGATCCCGGCCATTCAAGTCTTGCGTGAGATTTTCTGCCGAGCCGGCGCCGCGTTCGCCGCTGCATCGCGATCGACGGCTTCCTTGGCCTCGCGCAGCTCGCGAAGCCGCGCCGTCTTTTCGCGCATGGCGACGGCAACGGCCTCGTATTCAGCGGTGGCGAGTTGACCCTCTCGCTGCCGCAGCTCTTTGCGCTTGAACGAGTTCTCGGCGCGGGCCTGCGCCGCCTGCTTGGAAGAATTCAGAGCCATCGTATCCCTCTTCTCTCGTACGAGGCCAATGATCGGTCGCCCTACGCGCGATGCGACTAAGTGCGCCCACGCCGGTCGCAAGAACGCAGGGCGCCCGTCTAGATGATGCCAGGTAGCAAGCGATCGAAGATGCCGAGGCTCTTCTGCGCGCTTTCGGGCATATCGCGGACCCGCACGGGCCTGCCCATGAACGTGACCCAAGGCTTTTCGGCGATTGGCTGCAAATGGGCGAAATTCCAGAACTGGCGCTCGTTCATCTCGATCTCGGTGACGCCCTGATCGAGCACCCAGTTGCGAAGCATGCTCAATCTGGAGTGTTCCGGATCGATAAACATCTTTTCGGGCAGCGCAACGCGCATGGCACCTCTCGTGCTTCCCGCGCACCCTTACGACGCCAAAACCCGTCGCGACACGGTCGAGAACGACCCTACATGCTTGCCCTTAATAAGGCGTCACCTTGTGCAAAGAACCTGCGCCGCGCACCGCAGCCGATGTCAGCTCGGGCGCCGCTTCAGCGGAAAATCGGCGCTATCGTAAAGCTCGCGAATATCCTTGTGCCCCAGTCTCTCTTCGTCCTGCTCCGTCTCGATGCACGCTCCCAACAGCGCCGGTGCAGGAAGCTCCTCCACGGCGAAGCGGATTGCATCGGCAGCGCTGTCGAAGCGCTTGTACCTGAACGGGCGGGCAATCTTCCGGTTAGGGGACTGAAACAATTCGGCGGGGGCGTTGTAGTTGAATTTCGACATTTTCGTTCCTGGTTCGCGTTGGAATCGGAGTCTCGGCGTTCAGGTTGCAGCGCTGCCAGAAATCCGAGGCCCTGCAGGGCCCGAAGAAACGGCAGGCGATACGTCATCCGCTTCCGTTTCCACCGCCTTGTATACCCGTTGTGCTGCGTCATACACCGCGACCTTGATAACCGGATAGCGCTGCTTGAGCTGCACCGCCGCCGTCATCGCCTCGCTCGCGCGCTCGTATCGCATTTTCAACTTGCCATCGACCGACAAGACATATCCGTCGATCGGCATCACGTTCGAACGCTGATTTTCCGCTTTCTTCGAGTCATCCCGCATCAGTCATCCCTCTAGACCTTGTTGGGCTGCACGTCGGCCGCACCGTATCAGGGCGCGTTTGCCGATCCTGAAATACCTTTGACGGCCGCCGCGTCGCGCTGCAACGCCGCCGCGAGTTCGTGCGGATCAACGGTCAGCATTTCGGTCGTGGATGCGGGAGAAGACGCTCCTGGAGCCAACATCAAAGTAGCGACATGTCGATAAACGGGAAACGACAGCCCTTCGATCAACTCCTCGTCCGTGATGACTTCGTAGTCTCCGGCAGGCAATACCCGCTCGAGCCCTTTGATCGAGAAAGGATTGCCGAATGTGACGATCTTGCGGGTGGTTCGCATGCTCATTCAGGTCCGACAGCCTTCCTGTTGGCGCGACGAGCTCAGGTAACGTTTCGGATCGCGAGTGGTCAGAGCCCGACGAGGTAGCGGTAGAGCACCAGTGCGCCGACGCAGACGAGCAGACCGACCGGCACGACCACCGGCGGCACAAACCATCGGACCATCATGACCCGACCTCCGCAAAATATACGACGACGGACGACGAGACCGCCTGTCGGCGGCCCCGTGCTTCGCACGTCCAGATCAGATCTGGCGGCCGTTCATGACCGAGTCCACATCGCGCTGCGCCTGCGCCTTTTCGATGCTGTACTTGGCGACGACCTGGGTGACGAGATCATCGTTATTCTTGAGGGCGCCGAGTTCCTGCTCGGAGAACTTGCCCCACTTGGCGCCGATGTCCTTGAGAAGGATCTGCTTGCTCTTCGTGGAATCGTTGTTCGCTGACGGGGCGTTCGAGCCCGCGGTGCTTGTGGTTGAGTTATTCATGAGCATTATCTCCAAAATATCTCTTAAAAACATCATCTGAATGGATTCATTCAAACGACAACGACCGTAGATGGGGACAGCCGGCGATGGGCACAAGGGACGAGTTGTCGTTCGTTTGAAAATAAGTTCGATTCATATCGGCGCGATGCGAACGCTGCTTGCTGCGAAAGTATTCGCAATCGAGCGGAAAGCGCGCAGGAGCGCGCTGCCGTCAGACAGGCCATCCGGTCTGTGGAGCACGTGGCAGTCGCGTTGCTGCAGGCGCTCGCTCCGATCCGCGAGCCGCCGATTTGTCTCGACTCTGCGCCGATAAAGGCGCACCGTCCGCATATTCGAGACGCTATCGCAAAGCGTTCACACACAAGCCAATCAATTTGACGAACGGCGATCCATCCGGACTGCCGCATCGCGCCGAATCATGTCGGCCGAAAGGACAATCCATGTTCGAAGTGCCCGCAATTCTCAAAGGCGAGTCGCTGCGGCGCCTGATGCAAGGCGCGTGCATCGGCGCGATCGGGGCCGCTGTGATCGGATTCAACTGGGGCGGTTGGCTGCTCGGCAGCACTGCCGAAAAAATGGCAAAGCAGCAATCGACGCAAGCCGTCGTCGCGGCGCTGGCGCCGGTCTGCGCGGAAAAATTCAGAGCCCTCCCAGATGCCGAAGCAAAGAAGGTCTCTTTGAGCAAAGTCGAGACCTGGAAGCGCCGGGACGAATTTCCCAAAGACATCGTGACAATCCCGGGCGAGTCTTCTGCGAACTCCGATCTTATAGACGCGTGTTACACGATCCTAATTGCGCCGAAATCGGCCGAGGCGAAATAATCGGCGCTTGTCGTCACGGTTTGCCGATGCTGCGGATTGGAGCGCCGGGCTGCGGCGTCCATTCTGCGACTGTGTGCTGCTGGCGATGCGACCGCGCCCGTCGAATGATGAAGTATTTCCGGCTTGCGGAAACCCTCAGGGCGGATGGGCAAGAATCGTGCAGTGGGAACCTATCGGCTGAATCTCAAGGCCTGGCTATGCCGGCAGTGCGACCGCCGTGTTGGATAAAACCATATCCCTTGGTGGGATTGAACCACTTCACGGTAGCGCTCGCCATCGTCGCTCTCCGGGTTGAACAGGCAGTGATATCGGACGGGGGAGGTCATGGATAGCCAACAGCTTCGCCTGGCCTGATCCTGCAGGGCCGTGAGTCGACGTCCTCATATCTCATTGCTTTTCCGCTCAAGCATTCGCCACTCCTCCGACTACTCAGCAACGCCCGCCGTGAGCCGCGCCAAATCCTCGAGTACACTGGCGATCAGCTTTTGTCGCCGTGGGTCGTGCGCCCACGGCGTAGCGGCAAAAGCATTCAGCAAATAACGGGCCTTGTCGGCGGCCTCGCGCCAGTCGCGCGACGGCAGGGCGAGGAGTTGGGCTTCGAGTGCATCCTGACGCGCCCGCAGCGCCTTCTCATTCGCTTCAACCTCCGCGACCAGCCGGCGCACATCGGTGGCCTTCTGCGCGGCCATGCCGCGATGCGCATCGAGCTTGATCGTCTCGTCGGTCATCGCGCTGCCGCTATGGCCTGATCGCGCTGATGCGCGGCTTGCAGTTCCAGTGGATCGACATTGATCATCTCAACCGATGATTTCCGGTGGGCTTGGGCGGGCATGAAAATCAGCGTGGCGACGCGGCGATAGACCGGAAACGACAATTCCTCGATCAACTCGTCGTCCGAAACGACTTCATAATTTCCGGGCGCCAGCTGCCGATGGATGCCTTTGAGTGAAAACGGATGGAGAAACCTCAGCTTCATCCGCTTCGTGCGCGTCATCACACCAGATCTGCCTTTCTGCGGCGCACCGCGCCGGCTACCAAACCAGCGCCGCCAGGATGATTCCGCTCAGGATCAGAAAGGCGAGCGCCCAAAAGGAATAGTTGATCGCCGCATTCATCGCCGCACCGTGCACCCTTACTGCGCCAATAGATAGAGAAAAAACGCGAACCGCTGAAGGCCGCGATACCGCGGTCGTTCCCCTGCGGAAGGGGCGACGGCTGCCCCGGATTGTTGATCCAATGGCTTCTTGCGCGTGCCGGGATCCCTGGGACCCAGACGCAGGTGTTCGGCGAGTTGTTCAAACTGGTGGCGCGCGTCGACTTGCTTCACGTCCCGTATCGCAACAGCTTTCTGCCCGATCTGCTCAGCGAGCAGGTGCAGGTGCAGGTCGTGTTTGGTCCGATATCTCAGTCTCTCAAACTGATCCGCGCTGGCAAGCTGCGCGCCCTTGTGGTCACCCCGGCGACGCGCCAGGCGACGCTGCCGGATGTTCCGACCGTGGCCGAATTCTTGCGGGGCTATGAGGCAGCTCCTGGATATGGGATTGTTGCGCCCAAGGACACGCCGGGCGAAATCATCGACAAGCTCAATCACGAGACTAACGCAGTTGACGGCGCGGCTGGCTGAAATCAGCGCTGTTCCGACAGCGGCGATCACTAACCGGCCAGCGCGCTCATCCCCTTGAACAGATCCGACTTCTTCTCAAAGCCGATGCCCGGCAATTCCGGCATGGTGATGTATCCCTGCTCCACGCGCACGCTGTCGGGAAAGCCGCCATAGGGCTGGAACAGGTCGGGATAGCTTTCATTGCCGCCAAGGCCCAATCCCGCGGCGATGTTGAGCGACATCTGATGCCCGCCATGCGGGATGCAGCGGCGCCGCGACCAGCCGTGCGCCTCGATCACCTGCAGCGTGCGCAGATATTCGCAGAGCCCGTAGGACAGCGCGCAGTCGAACTGCAGCCAGTCGCGATCCGGCCGCATGCCGCCATAGCGGATGAGATTGCGCGCGTCCTGATGGCTGAACAGATTTTCGCCGGTGGCCATCGGACCGGGATAGAACTCGGCGAGCGACGCCTGCAGTGCATAGTCGAGCGGATCGCCCGCCTCCTCGTACCAGAACAGCGGATACTCGCGCAGCATCTTGGCGTAGGCGATCGCAGTCTCCAGGTCGAAGCGGCCGTTGGCGTCGACGGCGAGCTGCGCGTCACTGCCGATCTCCTTGAGCACCGCCTCGATGCGCGCGCGATCCTCCTCGAGCGGCGCGCCGCCGATCTTCATCTTCACCACGGTGTAGCCGCGATCGAGATAGCCGCGCATCTCCGCGCGCAGCTTGGCGAGGTCCTTCCCCGGATAATAGTAGCCGCCCGCGGCATAGACGAAGACTTTGGGGTCGGCGGTTGTGCCGTAGCGCTCGGCAAGGAGGCGGAACAGCGGCTTGCCGGCGATCTTCGCCACCGCGTCCCATACCGCCATGTCGATGGTGCCGACCGCGACCGAGCGCTCGCCATGGCCGCCCGGCTTCTCGTTCGACATCAGCACGGCCCAGATCTTGTCCGGATCGAGGTTGTCGCCACTGGCATCGAGAAGCGACTTCGGATCGGCCTCGAGCATGCGGCCGCGAAAGCGCTCGCGGATGAGACCGCCCTGGCCGTAGCGGCCGTTGGAATTGAAGCCGTAGCCGATGACCGGCTTGCCGTCGCGCACGACGTCGGTGACCACCGCGACCAGGCTCGCGGTCATCTTGGTGAAGTCGATATAGGCGTTGCGGATGGGCGAGGAGATCGGCTTGGTGATCTCACGCAGGTCGACGATACGGATGCTCATTCACGGCTCCAGGAAAGATGCCGTGGCTTAAGCCGAAGCGGCGGCCTCGGCAACCTTCTCCGACGCTACACGCCCGGGCGCCTGAACCGGCGCGTCTCGCCTTCAAGCAAGGTGATGAACTCATGCTCGCCGATGCCTTCGGCCGCGAGCGCCGCGGCGAGATCGCGCTTCGGCTGCTCGAAGGCCTCGGCGGTGAGCTGGAAGGTGCCGAAATGCATGCCGATGCTCAGCCGCGCGCCGAGATCGCGATGCGCGCGCACGGCTTCGGCCGGATACATGTGCACCGGCGTCATGAACCAGCGCGGCTCATAGGCGCCAATGCCGAGGATCGCGATGTCAGGCGCGCCGAGGCGCGCGGCGATCTCAGCGAAATGCCGCGAGTAGCCGCTGTCGCCTTCGAAATAGATGCGATGGCCGCGATGCTCGATCACATAGCCGCCCCAGAGACTGTGCTGCCGATCCCATGTGGTGCGCGCCGAGAAATGCTGCGCCGGTACGAAGGTGATCTTCAACGTGTCGTCGATCGTCACCACGTCCCACCAATCGAGCTCGTGCATCGCCGGGAAGCCGAGCGGGCCGATCAGGCGCCGGTCTCCGGCCGCGAACAGCACGGTGGGCGCGAAGGCGCGCTTCAGCCGCCGCAGTGTCGGCAGATCGAGATGGTCGTAATGATTGTGGGTGAGAAGAACGATGTCGATCTTGGGCAGGTCGGCGAAAGCGACGCCCGGCTTGCGCACGCGGCGCGGCCCAAGCGGCCACGCCGGGCCGGCGCGCATCGACCAGATCGGATCGGTGAGGATGGTCTTGCCGGCGAACTGAATGAGGAAGGTCGCGTGATTGATGAAGGTGAGAGCGGCCTCGTCGTCAGCAAGCGTCGCGTGCAACCGCGGCACGCCGATGTTCTCGACGAACTTCGGCCATTTGGCGCGCGGCTCGCGCAGCATCTTGAGCACGACGCGCGGGCTTGGCGCCGAGCCCGGATGGGTCGGATTGAAGAAGCGTTTCCCGTCGAAGTGGTCGGATAGCGGCCAGCGGGCTTTGCGGTGCAGCCTTGCGGACGGCTGCGCCAACCGTTGCCGGGAACTCATGAGCGGTTCGATCCCTCGCGTCTCGACCGCCGTCAGATAAGTTCGATCCTTGCTGGATCAATGGCCTGATTTGCCCGCCGATTGCGGCTTGCGAACCCCGCACAGCGTGACCACCACCGCCGCGGCGAGCGCGACGGCCGAGATGAGGAATGTCGCTCGCATCCCGAGATCCATGTCAGCGGCACGCGACAGCACTGACCCGAGCAGCGCGACGCCGAGCACGCTGCCGGTCTGCCGCGAGGAATTGAGCACGCCCGCGGCAACGCCGGAGCGGCTCTTATCGACGCTGCCGAGCAGGGCTGCGGTGAGCGGCGGCACCACGAGCCCGAGCCCGCCGCCGGCGGCGATGAAGGATGGAAACAAGATCGCGTAGCTGCCGGCGCCGATCAACGGCAGCATCGAGAGGCAGCCGAGCGTCATGATGACTGAGCCGGCGATGATCACGGCGCGCGGGCCGATCCTGCGGCTCAGCGGCGCGGCGACGAAATTGGTCGCAAGGCACGCGCCGGTCATCGGCACGAAAGCAAGGCCCGTCCACCACGGCGTCAGCTTGCCGACTTGCTGGAAATAGAGGCTGAACACGAAGATCAGCCCATAGAATGCGGTATTGATGAGGAGGCCTGCAGCGGTGGTCGCGGCGAAGCCCGGATTGGCGAACAGGCCGAGCGGCAGCATCGGCTGCGTCGAGCGCCGCTCGACGGTGACGAAGGCAACGAATGCGAGAACGGCGAGCGCAGCGCCGCCGAGCACCCACGGATCGAGCCAGCCGCGCGCGCCGCTGGCGATCAGCGTCGCCGCCGTCAGCCCGAGCGCGGCGAAGGCCGCGGTTTGGCCGCCAAGGTCAAGCGCATGCCGCCGGTTCTGCGGCGTCTCGGTGGCGAAACGCCAGGTCAGATAGAGACCGGCGGCGCCGATCGGCAGGTTGACGAGGAAGATGCTGCGCCAGCCGAAGACCTGGATAAGCGCGCCGCCGATGAGCGGGCCCGCGGTCAACGCGACGCTGGCGCCCGCCGCCCAGAGCGCGACCGCGCGCGTGCGACCGCGCTCGTCGTGATAGGTATGATTGAGCATCGCCAGCGAATTGGGAACGAGGATAGCCGCACCGATCCCCTGCCCGACGCGCGACGCGATGAGCATCCCGATCGATGTCGCGAAAGCGCAGGACAGCGACGCCAGCGTGAAGATGGCAAAGCCGGCGCTGAACACGCGCTTCGCCCCGATGCGATCGCCGAGCGCACCGGCGGAGAGAATGAAGGCGGCGAAGCTCACGGTGTAGGCGTTCACCACCCATTGCAGCGAGGCCACGCGACCGGAGAACGAGGCGCCGATGGCGTTGAGCGCCACATTGACGATGGTGACGTCGAGCTGCACCACCGCAAAGCCGAGACTCATCGCGGCGAGCGTGAGCGGCTGCGCAAGGTTCCCGTACCGTTGCTGCGCTTCCAAGTGCGAATGGCCTCTCGGTCTGGTCATCTGCAGGCTTTGCGTCATGGCACGATGCCCCTTGTTGTCGTTCGCGTGCTGCGCACACCAGGGCAACGGCTCTGTCATGGACGATGTTTCGCGGGGATGTTTCGGCGGTGACCGAAGTGACCATAACGTGCTGCTCTGCGCAGCATGCATTGCGGGGCTACGCGCGAAGCTGCTGCCTGATTTCGGCTGCGGTCGCCGGGCGCTCGCCGGCCGCGCTGACGAGCGACACGGCTTCTTCGACCCATGCGATATTCGAGAGCTCGGTGCCGAACGGCGCGTCCTCGAGGCCGACACGGATGTGCCCGCCACGCGCCAGCGCATGCGGAACCAGCGGACGGATATCGACGCCGAGCCCGGCGATCATCCACGGCGCGCCGGGCGCGGTGTCGTTCAGCAGTGCGAGATAGGCGTCGAGCGCGTAATCCCTCGGGGCGAAGCCGAAGCTGAACGTGTCGGAGAACATGAAGCGATAGATCGGCGGCGGACAGCCCTGCACGCCGCGCGAGAGCGCTGCGCCGAGACGCAGAAAGCCCGGCTCATAGATCGCGTAGCTCGGAACGAAACGATAGCGCGCCGCGAGCGCGAGCCCGCGCAGAATGTGCTCGTCGGGATTGAGATAGACCGCGCCGGCTTGTCCTGCCGCGGCTGCGGTGAGGCTTGCGAGATTGATCGAGCCGGGATCAACAACCGCCCATTCCAGCAGCCCGCGCTGCGCCAGCGCCTCGACGGCGGAAAAGCGCGCGGCCGCGGCATTCGGCGCGAAGGCCGCTGCGGATTGCAGGAACGGAATCGTCGGATAGACGATCACGTCCTCCTTGGCGCGGATGCCTTCGATGATCGCAGCATAGGCGTGCGGGTCGTCGTTCTGCACGCCGCTCACTGGGTCGTAGGCGTGCAGGTGGATCACCGCGGCGCCGGCGCGCGCACAAGCAACACCGTCGGCAACGATCTCGTCGACGCTGATCGGAATGCGCGGCTGCCGCGCCCGCGACCAGGGTCCGTTGAGTGCGGCTTCGATCCAGACGGGCATGGGCACGACGGAGGATAAAACGCAAGTTGGCTCTACGCAGGTGACGACCTTTGGAGCCTGCCCCATGCAATATAGCAAAGAGTCTGGCAGACTCAGTGGCCCATCGGAGCCCGTACGACCAATGCTTGATATCACTACGAAGGCGGATCTTGATCGCCTCATGACCGAGGCCGTCGGAGAAAGCCTCACGCTTGAATACAAGGCTTCGGCGGCGCTGGCGCGGACAAGTGCCGAGGTGAACGAATTATGCAAAGATGTTTCGGCACTCGCGAATTCGGCCGGTGGTCAGATCATCTACGGCGTCCAGGAAGATCGGCGGCAAGGCACATTCCAACTGGACGGCGGCGTCACCGATGGGCGAATAACGCGCGAGTGGATTGATCAAATTCTTGGTTCAAACATTCAGCCGCGCATCGATCGCGCAAGAATCTCCAGCATCGACCTCGGAAGCGGTGGGCGCGCATTCGTGCTCACGGTGCCTCAATCAAATACGGGACCACATCAGGCACCCGATCACCGGTATTACAAGCGATTCGAGCTGCGCGCTGCACCGATGGAAGACTACGAGATCAAGGATGTGATGAGGCGAGCGACTACGCCGGAGCTATTTACAACGCTTTTGTTCGACGGGGCGCAGCCCACGCATACGATTATCGAACAGGGCGAGCGTTCACGCCCCGTGATCATTCACGTAACAATTGGGAATCGTTCTCCGCAGCCGGCCCATTTCGTCATCAGCGACGTCGCCCTCGACAGAGATTTCGTAATTCCTTTTGCGCTGCCAAAGTACAAATTTGTCGGGGTGAGGAATCATCAGCCACGATACCGCCGAACAATTATCGCGCCGCCGGAGCTACCAATCTTCCGGGAAGCCGAATCCGAGGAGTACACTGCACAGATTGCCGTCCAATTCCCGATGGAGTTTCTAAAAGGCGAAGCGCTATTCGAACTGGAAAGCGCAATCTTGACACCCGGCTTCACCACTGTTGAGCGCTGGAAAATTCACTACCGACGGGGAGAGGTTGAAATGTGCCCGCCGGGTCATCCAAAGAATCGTTGACTCGCAATTGACGACGCGTTGACAGATGCGAGGGGCCACCATGGCCAGGATGTATGGCAACCGGTGGCTGGTGAAAAAAAGCCTGAATGAAGGCGGTCAGAGCGTTGTCTTTATTGTCGAGGATAGGACCGGAAAACTTCCTGGCGAATACGCGCTGAAGCGGTTGAAGAAGAAAGATCGGGTCGCCCGCTTCAGGAATGAAATCGCCATTTTGCGCCGAATGGACGACGCAAACATCATCAAGCTCGTGGACGCTCACGTTCAGGAAGACGGCAGCGACGACGATAGCTTTCTCGTCATGCCGGTTGCCGAATACGGCGATCTCGATGGCAGGCTGGAGTTGTACAAAGACCAGCTTGAAAGCGTGGTACAGGTCGCGTTGCAGATCGCGCGGGCATTGAAGCACGCGCATGATAACAAGGTTGTTCATCGAGACGTGAAGCCGGGCAACATCCTGTTTCCGACAGTCGGACATGACGTGTGGGTATCGGACTTCGGGCTGTCGATCGATTTGGCTGCCGAAGAGCGGCATACGCCGGACGGGGAAGTGGTCGGACCGCGTTTGTTTATCGCGCCGGAGCTGACGGAGTACGGGCAGCATGAGGTGAAGCCGTCAGCAGATGTTTATTCGCTCGGACAGCTGATTTTCTACATGCTTACTGGTGGACGCTGGGTTTCCGGGCTCAACGTTCACGATCGCAAATACGATCGGTTCTTCGATAAGGGGCGCCGGCACACGCTGTTGCGGCTGCTCCTCGGCAGGATGATTGCGGCGCATGATAGCCGGCACGCCGACATGGCCCCGGTTGTCGGGGAACTGGAGGAGATCAATGATTGGGAAAAGAATGCCGCGGGAAGCTTGCTTGATGAACACGGGGAAGAGGCGACGGGCCGCATTCAGCGAAGGATTACAGACGCCTTGCAGCAAAAGGCAGACAATGAGGCGGTCCGGCAGAAAGAACGTGATCTTTTGACCAGCGTATCCAAGAGTACGACCGAATGGCTTGCGGAGGTTATGAAATCGGAAAAGGCGAAATTAGGTGCGGGCGGAGCGCTGGCCGTCGAGGTTTATGCAAGCGAGCAGGGCCATCGTCAATTAATTCTCGACACGCGCAATAACACGACGCTGCAGGAGGTGGAGCGGGTGACGCTGGTCATCCGGCCGATGACGGAAAAAGGCTATCGGGGATATTTCCTTCACCTATATGTTTGTTTTGAAATCAACCACACATTGCCGTTCGAGCATCCGCACTATCTAGGATCGCCGGGTAATCCGATGCTGGCGGTCCTGCCGGTATTCGAATCGCGGTGGGACGCGCCGAACGCGCCAGAGATTCCTGACGTGGGATATTTTCGTGGGGAGGCTCGGAAGGATGGTGTCCGAGCTGTTCCGATTTCAAGCGCAAAGCCCTGGTACAGAGAGATGACGAACCCGCAGTACATCGAGGGCACAATGGCAATCACGCGGTTCAATGCCTCCGATTGGCCCGCCGCAAGAAGCATAATCACGGAAATGCTGAAGGAGGTGTACAATAGGATGATCCGCTCGATTGAGCAGAATCTGAAAAGTTAGTGCCCACGACGACATATGCGGAGGGGCGGGACGCGAGCCGCCAATACGGTTACCCTATGCCGCTTTCGGCTGCGTTGCTTTCGACCGGCTATTGCGGCTTCTGATACTTGAGCACGAACTCATCGACCGGTGTTGGCGCGCGGAAGACGATGACGTCACGGGTATCTTCCGGGTGACGGAGAAAGTCGCCGGTCGCAACGAGCTTGAACCCGGCCGCTTCGACTTCCTTCCGCACGACCGCTTCCTCGATGCGGTGGAAGGTTTTGCCGACAGTGGCGCCGTCTCCCGCTTTTGCGGAATGGTCGGCGATCACCAGATAGCCGCCGGGTTTCAGCGCGGCAAACAGCTTTCGATTCATTTCGGCCCGATCGACCTGCTGGTAGGTCATATCGTGGTAGGCGAAATAGAAGGTGATCAGGTCGAGGTTGCGCACCTCCGGCGGCACCGGATCGTCGTAGTTGCGCACGACATGGGTGACGTTCTTCATCGCCGGGCTTTTGCCGCGCAGGTCGAACTTGTCCTTCACCTGCCGCTCCATGACCTCTTGTGAGTCCTGGGCATAGACGTGGCCGGTCGGACCGACGGTGCGCGCCAAGAGCTCGGTCGTGTAGCCAGCGCCCGCTTCCATATCGAGGACCTTCATGCCCTCTTTCACGCCGGCGAAAGCCAACAGCTTGACGGGGTCGCGCCGCTTGTCGGTGTTGCGGTCTGCATCGGTTCGATCGGGCGCAGCGACGATCGCATTGTAATCTTGCGCAACCGCGTGCATCGAGAGCCCGCTGGTGATTGCCAGCGCGGCCAGCGTCGCCAAAACCGGTTTCATCATTTCGCTCTCTTATTTTCCAAAAGATAAACGTACCACATGCGGGTGCCCTCCTTCGCCAGCCGCCTTCGTCCGAAAGCGCACTGCGGCGGACAAGGAGGCTTCGGGAGGCACCCTTCGTCCTGCGTACGAGAGGTTCGTGGGTGGCCTGCCACCCGTAGCTCGAAGAGCGAAGGGTGGCGGAGAGGGAGGGATTCGAACCCCCGATACGGTTGCCCGTATGCCGCATTTCGAGTGCGGTGCTTTCAACCGCTCAGCCACCTCTCCGGTGGCGCATCAGGTAGCCTCAGGCCCTTCGCGTCGCAAGGGGATTCTTGACCCTCCGGCCACGGTTTACCAGGGGCGTCCTGCGCATTAGCCTCGCGCCTTCAAGAACTTAAAAACATCGGGAGGGGGGAATGATCAGGTGGCTTGCCGCAGCGGCGCTCGGCGCGGCCCTCGCGCTCATTCCACACATCGCCATGGCGCAGCCAAGCAAATGGGTCGTGAGCTGGACCGGGTCGGTGCAGGGGCCCTACCCGGTCGGCAATCCGTCGGCGCAGCCGGACCAGCGCTTCGCCTTTCCCTCGGCGGAAACGGGCGCCCGCGACCAGACCTTGCGGATGATGGTGCGGCCCGACATCTGGGGACGCAGCGCGCGCATCCGCTTCAGCAATGCATTCGGCGCCAAGCCCGTCACCTTCGACGGCGCCTATGTCGGCCTGCAGCTTGGCGGTCCGGCGCTGTTCAAGGGCAGCAACCGGCCGCTGACCTTCGCCGGCAAGGGCAGCGTGACGGTCCCGGAAGGCCAATCGGTGTGGAGCGATCCGGTGATGCTGCCCTTCGTGCGCAACGGCGCGGCGAGCGAGCTCACGGGACGGCGGCTCGCGATCAGCTTCCACATCGCCGGCGAGAGCGGGCCGATGACCTGGCACGCCAAAGCGCTCACCACATCCTTCGTCACCGCGCCGGGCGTGGGCGCCAAAGGACAGAGCGAAGATGAGGCCGCTTTTCCCTACAGCACCGCGTCCTGGTTCTTCGTCGACGCGGTGGAGATGAAAATGCCGGCGGATGCTTTCGCCGTCGTCGCCTTCGGCGATTCGATCACCGACGGCACCGCCTCGACCATGAACGGCGACGATCGCTGGCCCGACGTGCTGTCGCGGCGCTTGCACGCGGTTTACGGCAATCGCGTCGCGGTCGTGAATGCCGGCATCGGCGGCAATCAGATCGCCGGACCCGCGGAATATGGGGCGCGCAAGCCGTTTCCCGGCGGTCCGGCAGCGCGCCAACGGCTGGATCGCGACGTGCTCGCGCTCTCCGGCGTGTCGGCGTTGATCTGGCTCGAGGGCATCAACGACTTCAGCAAGAACGGCAACGCGTCGCTCGAGACCGTGACCTCGACGCTCAAAGACAGCGTCGCGCATCTGCGCGCGAAGGCACCGGGACTGCGCATCATCGGCGCCACCGTTGTCACCGCGCTGGGGAGCTCGAGCCCCGCGCATGGCTTCCCCGAGCAGGATGTCAAACGCAAGGCGCTCAATGATTTCATCCGGACATCCGGCTTGTTCGACGCGTTCGTCGACTTCGACAAGGTCGCGCTCGATCCGGCGAGCGGCTCGCTGAAGGGCGAGTTCGTGCCCGAAAGCACGACCGGCGGCCCCGGCGATAAGCTGCATCCGAACCGCGCGGGCTATCTCGCCATCGGCAATTCCATCGATCTCGGCCTGTTCAAAGCACTGCCGCGGAGGGAAGCCCAGAAATAGCGGGCGAAAACGCGCTTTTGCCGGCCCCAAGACAGACCCCGCGCTGTGTCGTATCTTGAGCGTTCGCCGGCGGTGCGAGCGCCGGACGGGGGTTGAACGGCGTATGCGGGTTTCACACTGGATCGAGCGCGAAGCGCGCAACATCGGCATGGCCCTGCTCGTGGTGGGCGGGCTCACCGTGATCATGGTGGGCTTGACCGTCGAAGCCGGCCTCGCCCACGGCTCGGTGCTCTACCTCATTCCGGTGATGATCGCGGCGACGCGCTGGGGGCTCGCCGCGGCGCTCGCCGCCGCGCTCGCCGGCGGCGCCGCGTCGGCGTTCTTCTTCTATCCGCCGCTCTACAGCTTCTACATCAAGGACCCGCAGGAGGTCGTCGACCTCACGCTGTTCGTGTTCGTCGCCGTGATCACCAGCCAGCTCGCCTCGCGGCTCAAGCTGCAGCTCGAGATTGCCCGCCGCCGGGAGATCGATACCCAGGACCTCTACGCCTTCTCGCGCCGCCTGGCGCTCGCCTTCGGCGTCTCCGACATCCATGCCGCGATCCAGGATCATCTCACCGCGGTGATGCAGCGCAAGGTGGTGCTGTTCGCCGCCGCGCGCGATTCCAACGGCGACCGCAAAGCAGCGACACCGCAGGTGCCGCCGCAGGTGCGCGCCGAGGTCGACGAGGTGAGCGCCGGACATCGCGATCCGGCCGCCGGCGGCACCGTGCGCGACGACACCGGCTCGCTGTGGCTCATCCGCGCGGTTTCGCCGAAGAGCACGGAATACGGCGTGATCGCCGTCAATCTCGGCCAGCATTCCTCCGACGTCGTCGCCGAGGCGCGGCTGCGCGTCGACGCCGCGCTCGCCGATGCCACCGCGACGCTGGAGCGGCTCGGCGTCGCGCACGCCATCAGCGAGGCGCGCATGCGCTCGGAGGCGGAGCAATTACGCGAGGCGCTGATCGGCTCGGTGTCGCATGAATTGCGCACGCCGCTCGCCTCGATCCTCGGGGCCGCCACGGTGCTCGGCGCGGCTCCTGCCCTGCAGAATGAGCGCAAGCTCAAGGCGCTGGTCTACGACGTGCGCGACGAAGCGGAGCGGCTCAACAACGACATCCAGAACCTGCTCGACGCCACGCGCATCAGCAGCGACACGGTGAAGCCGCACACGGAATGGGCCGAGCCCGCCGACATCATCCATTCGGCGATCGAGCGCTCGCGCCGGCGGCTCGACAACCGCAACGTGACGGTGAACGTGCCGGCGGACCTGCCGCTCATTCATGTCGATCCGGTGCTGGTGCAGCAGGCGCTGGTGCAGTTCTTCGACAATGCAGTGAAATACTCGCTGCCGGGCACGCGCATCGAGGTGGGAGCGCGGGCGGAAAACGGCACGCTGGCGATCGAGGTGCGCGACGAAGGCGCAGGCCTCACCAGCGACGAGCGCGCACATATGTGGGACCGCTTCTTCCGCGGCGACCGCCACCTCGGCACCAGCAGCGGCTCAGGCCTCGGCCTGTGGATCGCCAAGGCTTTCATTGCCGCCAATGGCGGCAAGACGCATGCATCGAGCGCCGGGGCCGGGCACGGCACGGTGGCCTCGATCGAATTACCCGTGATGCAGGCAGCAGTCAGTCATATGGAAGGCGACGCCGATGAATGAACATGCTCCAGTGGTTTTGGTGGTCGATGACGAGGCGCAGATCCGGCGCTTCCTGCGCGCCGGCTTCGAGCTCAACGGCTTTGCCGTGCACGAGGCCGCGAGCGGCGCCGAAGCGGTGCGCACAGCGACCCTCTCACCGATCGACATCGTCATCGTCGATCTCGGGCTGCCTGACATGGACGGCTCCTCGGTGGTCGAGCAGATCCGCTCATGGTCGAGCGTGCCGGTGATCGTGCTCTCGGTGCGCTCGAGCGAGGCCGAGAAGGTGCGCCTGCTCGAGCTCGGCGCCGACGACTATGTGGTGAAGCCGTTCGGCATGGCGGAGCTGCTCGCACGCGTGCGCGTCGCGCTGCGCCGGCAGCTGCACGCGGTCTCCGGCGAGCCGGTCGTGAAGACGGGCCCTCTCACCATCGACCTCACCGCGCGCATGGTGTCGCTCAAGGGCGTGCGGCTGACGCTGACGCCGAAGGAGTACCGGCTGCTGCAGGTGCTGGCGCAGCACGCGGGCAAGGTGGTCACCCACCAACACCTGCTCAAGGAGGTGTGGGGCTCGACCCACGTCCACGACACCCACTATCTGCGCATCTTCGTGCGCAAGCTGCGGCAGAAGATCGAGCCCGACCCGAACGTGCCGCGCATCCTGCTCACCGAGCTCGGCATCGGCTATCGGCTGGCGCAGTCGGGGACCGAGAGCGAGGGGGTTTGGACCAGCGTCGAGACGCCGGAAGGCGCCGCGAAATAGGCCCAGCAGCGAAAACGTCCGGAATCGGCGTATTTTGCGCCCCTGACGCCGCCCAGAGGTTAATGCCGAGGCCGCGAAAACCGGCCTTTTTCGGCCCATTTCCTTGACAGGGCGGCCTCCCGTCGCCATAAGACCGGCGTGCGCGGGCCCCTTGTGGGTCCGTGTGCTTTATGAGGGGCTTCACCGCCCCCAAAACACAACACAACCCGACTGAAAGAAGCCGGTCCGGAGCACGCTCCGAGCACCGGGATCGAACACGAAGGAACGAAAGATGTTCGCAGTCATTAAAGCCGGCGGAAAGCAATATCGCGTTGCCGCCGAGGACGTGATCCGGATCGACCGGGTCAGCAGCGAGCCCGGGCAGATCGTCGAATTCGGCGAGGTGCTCGTGGTCGGCGGCGATAAGCTCACCGTGGGCGCGCCCACGGTTGCCGGCGCTACCGTCGCCGGCGAGGTGCTGCACCACGACCGCGGCGACAAGGTCATCGCCTTCAAGAAGCGCCGGCGCAAGAATTCGCGCCGCAAGCGCGGCTACCGGCACGAATTTTCGGTGATCCGCATCACCGAGATCCTCACCGATGGCGCCAAGCCCTCGAAAGAGGTGAAGGCGCGGCCGAAGCCCGCGCCGAAACCGAAGGCCGAGGCGGCGGAGGGAGAAACGGCCGAGGCCGCCCCCGTCAAAAAGAAGGCGAAAAAGCCCGCTGCGAAGGCGAAAGCCAAGGCTGCGACGAAGGGTAAGAAGAAGTGAAGTGATTCCGTCACGGAATCAGGGTAGAGAATAGACGAGAGTTTAGAGAAGCAATCATGGCTCACAAGAAAGCAGGCGGATCTTCACGCAACGGCCGCGACTCAGCGGGCCGGCGCCTGGGCTTGAAGATGTACGGCGGTGAGAACGTCCTCGCCGGCAATATCCTTGCGCGTCAGCGCGGCACCAAATGGCACGCGGGCCGTAACGTCGGCATCGGCAAGGATCACACGCTCTTCGCACTGACTGATGGAAAGGTTCACTTCGCAACGAAAGCAAAAGGCCGCACCTACGTGTCCGTTGTACCGATGACGGAGGCTGCGGCCGAGTAAGACGGTGGACAAATCGAGGTCCGCCGGTATTCCAGTCAAACCGGCGGGGCTCATTGGGCTCTGAGAGGGGGAGACGGGATACCGGCTCCCCCTCTTAACTTTTTCGGGGCTCGCTGGTCGCTCGCCCCGATCCATTTGGGGCGTGCACTTCGCCCGCCCCTGGCAAATTTTCGGAACGTGCAATGTCGCCCGTTCCATTTGCAGGAGCCCGTGCCATGACCTTGCTGGAGCAGCTACCAACAGAGAGCTACCGGGAGAGGAGTATCCCCGTCCTCGAGACCAAGCGGCTCGTTCTGCGCGCGCCGCGGCTTGAGGACGCAAAAATGGTAGCGCAACTCGCAAACGACAAGCGCATCGCCGAGAACACCGCGCGCATCCCGCATCCGTACAAGCTCGCCGACGCCGAGGAATTCATCGGCTTCGCCAGCAAGCACGGCGAGGTGGTGTATCTGATCACGCTGCGTGAAGATCGCAGCATCATCGGGGCCTGCGGCATCGCCGTTGCCGATAACGAGACGCCGGAGATCGGCTACTGGCTCGGCGTGGCGCATTGGGGCAAAGGCTACGCCACCGAGGCGCTGCATGCGGTGATCGACTACGCCTTCACCGACCTCGACCACGAGGCGCTGCAGGCCGGCGCGCGCGTGACCAATCCGACGTCGCGTCGCGTGCTGGAGAAGTGCGGCTTCCAGTGGACCGGCGTCGGCCTGTGCCGTATCCGCGCCATCAAGTCCTCGGCGCCGATCGATCGCTTCCGCCTGGAGCGCGGCATCTGGTCGGCGCTCAAGGGCTGGGGTCGCATGCGCAAGGTGAGTTGATGCAACGCCAGCTCATTTCCTCCGGCTCGAAGTTCGAGCCGAGCATCGGGTTCTCACGTAACTCGCGCTGGCGAGCCGAAGGCGAGCGGCCAGCGCGAGCAACATTAAACATAGCCGCGCCGGACACTCGCTTCGCTCGTCGGCGCGGCGTACGCGTGGGAGCGCACATCATGGTGTCGGGAACGGCTCCGATCGCGCCCAATGGCGGGACGGCCGCTCCCGGCGATCTCTATGGACAGACAAAACGCTGTCTCGAGATCATCGAGAAAGCGATCAATGACGCCGGCGGCAAGCTCGAGCACGTCGTGCGCACGCGCATGTTTCTCAAAGAGATGCACGGGTGGGAAAACGCGGCGCGCGCGCACGGCGAATTTTTCGGCGCGATTCGTCCGGCGGCGACGATGGTGCAGATCGTGCAGGCCATCGATCCGTCGTGGCTGATCGAGATCGAAGCCGACGCCATCGTCGCTTGATTCTTGCGCGACGATTTACTTTTAGTTGCCGCAGTAAACGAATCGCAAGTTCCGTTGCACGAAGTTGATGTGACGAACGGTTGACATCACCGAGAGTCGGGCGCAGGCTTTTGTCGTTGCGGAGTTGAAATCAGTTCCGCGCGTCACAGTGACCACAAGAGGGAGGTGCAATGCCCCCGGGTCAGATTAGCCGCGACGATCGCTGCGGCATCGTTCGGACCGCAGCGTAGCGGCAACACACGAACAGCGCGTCGGGAGCAGCCGCCTGGGCCGCATCAGTCAGGCATGGCCCGCATTGGCTCCTCCCGTCGCGCCTTCATTTTTTCAGCGCACCGTTTGAAGGTTCATGCCGGCGGATCGACCACGACCCGCGATGACGGCGCTTCCTCGCGCAGGAAAATGTAAATGCCCGCCGCAATGATGATGCTCACGCCCAAGAGCATCGGCAGGCTCGGCACATCGTGGAAGATCAGGTAGCCGAGCAGCACCGCCCAGACGATGGTCGTGTACTGGTACGGCACCACCACGGACGCCGGCGCGAGCTTGAGCGACCGATTGATGCACATATGCGCGATCATCGCGGTGACGCCGAGCAGAACCAGCAGGATGAGATCGGTCGATGACGGCGTGACCCAGGAGAGCGGCGCGACGACGAAGCCGAAAATGAGCGCGCCGACCGTCTGCGTGGTGACGAGCACGGTGTCGCTGGTGCCGCGCACCAGCCGTGTGCACACCATGAGCAGCGAGAACATGAAGCTGCCGGCAATCGCCACGAAGGCCGCCGGCGTGAAGCTCGCCCCGGTCGGACGCAACGCGATGAGCACGCCGAGGAAGCCGACCAGCACCGCGCCCCAGCGCCGCCAGCCGACATGCTCGCGCAACAATACGGGCGAGACCGCGGTCACCCAGATCGGCCCGGCGAGGTAGAAGGTCATGACGTCGGCGAGCGGCATGGACGCCAATGCCCAATAGAAGCAGGCGACCTCGAAGGTGGCGAAGAACACGCGCAACAGCTGGATCGCCGGGCGCGGCGCGGTGAGAAAGCCCGCGAGGCCCTCGCGGCGGATGAAGGGGGCGAGCACGATCAGCGCCGCGGCGCTGCGGATCAGCAGCAGCTGCCCGACCGTATAGGTCGAGACCAGCCATTTTCCCAAAGCATCGTTAAGAGCAAACATGAAGATGCCGCCGAGCATCAGACCGATGCCGGCGAGGGTGGCGCTGCGGGAGGCGAGACCTGACTGTGAATCCATGAGGTGAGCGGGTATATACCCGCCGAAGGACAGAGCATTCATGAAATTTCTCGATGAAGCCAAGGTTTACGTGCGCTCCGGCGACGGCGGCAACGGCTGCGTGGCGTTCCGCCGCGAGAAGTTCATCGAGTTCGGCGGGCCGAACGGCGGCGACGGCGGCGATGGCGGGGACGTCGTGGTCGAGGCGGTCAATGGCCTCAACACGCTGATCGACTATCGCTACCAGCAGCATTTCAAGGCCGGCCGCGGCGGCAACGGCATGGGCAAGGACCGTCACGGCGCCAACGGCAAGGACGTCGTGCTCAAGGTGCCGGTCGGCACGCAGGTTTACGAGGAGGACGGCGAGACGCTGCTTGCCGATCTCACCGCGGTCGGCGAGCAGATCGTGATCGCCAAGGGCGGCAATGGCGGCTTCGGCAATGCGCACTTCAAGACCTCCACCAATCGCGCGCCGCGACATGCCAATCCAGGAATTCCCGGCGAAGAGCTGACCATCCGCCTGCGGCTCAAGCTCATCGCCGATGCCGGGCTCATCGGGCTGCCGAATGCCGGCAAGTCGACTTTCCTTGCGAGCGTCAGCGCGGCAAAGCCGAAGATCGCTGACTATCCGTTCACCACGCTGCATCCGCAGCTCGGCGTCGTCGGCGTCGACCAGCGCGAATTCGTGCTCGCGGATCTGCCCGGGCTGATCGAGGGCGCGCATGAAGGCGTCGGCCTCGGCGACCGCTTCCTCGGCCATACCGAGCGTTGCCGCGTGCTCCTGCATCTCATCGACGGCACCGGCGAGGACGCCGGCGCTGCCTACAAGGTCGTGCGCGGCGAGCTCGACGCCTATGGTCATGGGCTCACCGACAAGCCGGAGATCGTCGCGCTGTCGAAGGCCGATGCGCTCACGCCCGACATGCTGAAGGCGCAGGTCGCCAAGCTGAAGCGTGCGGCAAAGAAGACGCCACTGGTGCTGTCGTCGGCTTCCAAGCAAGGCGTCGACGAAGTGCTGCGCGCGCTGCTCAACGTGATCGATCAGGCGCGCGATGCGACCGAGCCCGCAGAAACGGAAGCAGCCTGGCATCCTTGAATTGTCATGAAGCCGGGCTCGCTTCTACGCTAGTATCGCGCGCGCTTCCCCCCACCGAGTGCTCCATGCGCCTTATGGTCATTTTCCTCGCGTCGCTTTTCTTCTCCACCGCGCACGCCGAAAGCTACCGCTGGCTGCAATACACGCCGGGCGGGATCGAGGCGCGCGCCATCACCGACCAGCCGGCTTGTCCGGCGGCGCAGATCGATGGCGCGGCAGCGACGATGACGCTGCGCGCGGAACCGGACGCGGCATTTCCCGTGCGGGTGTGCGCGCTCGCGATTCCCGCGACGGCGAGCGCGGCGAGTGTCGACAGCGTGCCGCTGGCGCTTCCTTCGGCGCAGCTCAAGCGCATCGCGGTGATCGGCGACACCGGCTGCCGCATGAAGGGCGACTATGTGCAGGCCTGCAACGATCCGACGCAGTGGCCGTTTCCGCTGATCACGCAGGTGGTCGCGCAGTTCAAGCCGGACCTGGTGATCCATGTCGGCGACTACCACTATCGCGAGACGCCTTGCCCGGGCGGCGACAAAGGCTGCGCCGGCAGTCCGTCAGGCGACAACTGGGCGGTATGGCGCGCGGATTTCTTCGTGCCGGCGGCGACGCTGCTCGAAGCCGTGCCGTGGGTGTTCGTGCGCGGCAATCACGAAGAGTGCCGCCGCGGCGGGCATGGCTGGAGCCGCACGCTCGAGCCCTTCGCCTTCGACGCGCAGTCGGGCTGCAACGGGATCGCCAAACCGTTCGCAGCGCGCCTGCCCGGCCTGACGCTGGTGGTGATGGACGTCGCCGGAGCGCGGGAGGACAAAGCCGACGATGCGCAGGCGGCGTTCTATCACGAGCAATATCAGGCCATCGCGCAGATGGGCGGCCCACCGGTGTGGCTGCTCGCGCATCGTCCGGTGTGGAGCCCTGGCGGCAAAGTTGGCGACATGCTGCTCGGCGACAACAAGACGCTGGAGGCCGCCGCCAACGGGCGCATGCCCGATAATGTGACGATGATGCTGTCGGGCCATCACCACCTGTTCCAGGTGCTCAGCTATGCGGCGGATCTGCCGGTGCAGGTGATCTCCGGCCATGGCGGCGACTATCTGAACCCACGCACCGACAGCGATCCGACCGGCTGGGTGGTTGGCGGCATCACTGTGAAGAGCGGCGTCAACATCACCGGCACTTTCGGCTTCTCCATGCTGGAGAAGCGCGACGACGGCTGGCAGCTCGCCGCCTATGACCGGCTGGGCGGCGTGCTCGAGAGCTGCAGCATGAAAGGCCGCGACGCCGATTGTAAGCCGGGCGCGAAGTAGTAGAGGCGCGCTGGAAGCACGCTGGCCGAGGCCCGCGATCGTCGATATCGTGCCGCCCGAAAAACGGGAGGACGTCCATGCCCCATGCCGCCGCGAAAGACGGAACGCGCCTCTATTACGAAGAAGCCGGGCGCGGCGTGCCGATCCTGTTCGTGCACGAATTCGCCGCCGACTATGCGAGCTGGGAGCCGCAGATGCGGCATTTCTCGCGGCAGTATCGCTGCATCTGTTATTCGGCGCGCGGCTACACGCCCTCCGACGTGCCGGGCGCAGGCGCCTATAGCTGGACGAACTTCCGTGACGACGCGATCGCCGTGCTCGACCACCTGAAGATCGAGAAGGCGCATCTCGTCGGGCTGTCGATGGGCGCATATTCGTCGCTGCAGGTGGGGCTCGGTTATCCGCAGCGCGTGCTGTCGATGACGCTCGCCGGCGTCGGCTCGGGCTCGGAGCCCTGGTACACGCCGACCTTCCGCGCGCAGGCAAGCGAGCACGCCGAACGCTTCGAGAAGCTCGGCTCGCGCGAATACGCCAAGAGCTACGGCACCACCGCGAACCGCATCACCTTCATGCACAAGGATCCGCGCGGCTTCGCCGAATTCCAGGAGGCCCTCGCCCGCCATGACGCCACCGGCTCGGCGCACACGCAGCGCGAATTCCAGGGCGGCCGGCCATCGGTCTGGGAGTACGCGAAGGAGTTGCCCAAAGTCACGATCCCGACGCTGATCATCTGCGGCGACGAGGACGACGGCTGCATCGAGCCGAGCCTGTTCCTCAAGCAACACATGCCGAGCGCGGGGCTCTCGATGTTCCCCAAGACCGGCCACGTGCTCAATCTCGAGGAGCCGGCGCTGTTTAACGAGACGGTGTCGGCGTTCCTGGCGCAGGCCGAGGCCGGCCGCTGGCCGGCGCGCGACCCGCGCTCGGTGCGCAAGGAGCAGCCGCCAGCGCGCTAGGTTTTCGCCATGCGGGAGCATGGCCGGCCTGCAGGTTGGCGATTGCGATCATGCGAGAGAGACTTTAACGGTATCGCATGAAAGCGGCGCCCTTCGAGTATTCCCGCGCGACCACCGTCGACGAGGCCTGTGCGCTGCTGGCCGCCGACGACAGTGCGCGACTGATAGCCGGCGGGCAGACGCTGGTGCCGATGATGGCGATGCGGCTCGCGCGGCCAACCCGGCTCATCGACATCAACCGCATCGCGGCGCTGGCCTATATCCACGCCGAAGGGGACAGCGTCGCCATCGGCGCCACCACGCGGCAAAACGTCATCGAGCGCGATCCGATCATCGCGCGCGAGCTGCCGCTCCTCGCCAAAGCCGTCCCGTGGATCGGGCATGCGGCGACGCGCGCCCGCGGCACCATTGGCGGCTCGCTGGCCAATGCCGATCCGGCGGCGGAAAGCGCGCTCATCGCAGTGACGCTCGGCGCCAGCATCGGCTACCGGCTCGGCGGCCGCGATCACACGATGGCCGCCGGCGACTTCTTCGCGAGCGCGATGGTCACGGCGCTTCCCGCCGGCGCCTGCCTCACCAGCGTGCGCTTTCCGGTCTGGCGCGGCCGCATCGGCACCGGTTTCCATGAGGTGAGCGCACGCAAGAGCGACTTCGCCTTCGCCGCCGCCGCGGCGCAGGTCGAGCTCGCCGATGACGGCCGCTGCAAACGCATCGCCATCGGTGTCGGCGCCACCACCGATTGCCCGATCCGGCTCACGGCCGCGGAGACGCAGCTCGCTGGCAGCGGGCTCGAACCCGCCAAGGTGCGCAGCGCGGTGGCCGACGCCTTCGCCGGCATCGAGACGCTTTCAGACTTGCACGCCAGCGCCGACTATCGCCGCCGCGCCGCCATCGCGCTTGCCACACGCGCCATTGCCGACGCCGCCACGAGTGCCAAGGGACATTGAGACCATGCACGTTACGCTCAATGTCAACGGCAAGGCGCACACGGTCGAGGTCGAGCCGCGGCTGACGCTGCTCGATTGCCTGCGTGAGAAGCTCAGCCTTACCGGTGCGCATGCCGGCTGTGAGCACGGCGTGTGCGGCGCCTGCACCGTGCTCATTGACGGCGTTGCCGTGCGCTCGTGTCTCATTTTCTCGGTGCAGGCCGACGATCTCGCCATCACCACCATCGAAGGACTGACGCCCGGGCCGGGCGAGCTCTCGCCGATCCAGGACGCGTTCTGCGAGACCCACGGCATGCAATGCGGTTATTGCACGCCGGCGATGATCCTCACCGCGCACGCGCTGCTCGCGCGCAATCCCGATCCGGCGCGCGAGGACATCGTCGAGGCGATCTCCGGCAATATCTGCCGCTGCACCGGCTATGCGCAGATCGTCGAGGCGATCGCGCTCGCCGCCGAGCGCCTGCGCGGCGCCAACGCGCCGGCGGAGGCACGGCGATGAGCGCGCCAACTTCCTTTCGCTATGTCTCATCGGGCAGCCGCCGGGTGCGTGAGGACCGCCGCTTCGTCGTCGGCAAGGGCAATTTCGTCGCCGATCAGAGCCTGCCGGAGATGAAGCACGTGGCGCTCGTGACCTGCCCGCACTCCGCCGCGCGCATCCTCGACATCGACAAGAGCGCGGCGCTGGCGATGCCGGGTGTGCGCTATGTGCTCGACGGCCGCGAGCTTGCAGAGGCGACGCTGCCGCTGATGAGCGGGCTCGAGACCCCGAACGTGCCGCGGCGCCCGCTCGCGGTCGACGTCGCGCGCTATTGCGGAGAGTGGGTCGCCGCGGTCGTGGCCGACACCCGCGCGCAGGCGGAAGACGCCGCCGAGGCGGTGAACGTCACCTATGAGCGCCTGCCCTTCGTGCTCGACGGCGAAGAGGCCTATGACAAGAACAGCCCGCCGGTACACGCGGCGCACGGCTCCAATGTGCTGCTCGACCGCACTTTCGTATGGGGCGAGGTGGAGAAGGATTTCGCGGCGAGCCCGCACAGGCTGTCGCTGCGGGTGAAATGGGGCCGCAGCGCCACGGTGCCGATCGAGACCTTCGGCATCGTCGCCGCCTGGGATCCCTGGCGCGACATCCTCGATGTCTGGGCCTCGATCCAGATGCCGAAATATTCCGATCAGATCGCCACGGCGATGAAGCTGCCGGCATCCTCGGTGCGCGTGCACTACGATGTCGACGTCGGCGGCAGCTACGGCGTCAAGCGGGGCATCAAGCACACCGTCCTCGCCGCTTATCTGGCGCGGCGGCTCGGCTTTCCGGTGCGGCTGATCGAGGACCGGCTGGAGAACATGCGCGGCGGCGATGCGCATGGGCCCGAGCGGCTGTTCGACATCGACGTCGCCTTCGACAACGACGGCATCGTGCGCGCGATGAAGATGCGCGCACTCGACAATGTCGGCGCCTATGCTGGGCGTTCGCCATTCCAGCTCGGCAAGCCGGTCGGCGCCATTGTCGGCCCGTATCGCATCAACAGCGTGCAGTACCAGGCGATCGCGGTGACCACCAACAAGACCGTGCAAGAGGCCGTGCGCGCCTTCGGCCAATCGCCGACCAATTACGCCATCGAGCGGATGATGGACGAGGTGGCGAACCATCTCGGCATCGATCGCCTGGAGCTGCGCCGGCGCAACTTCATTAAGCCCGAGCAGTTTCCGTATCTGATCCCGAGCGGCACCACGTATGACAGCGGCGATTATCCTGCGGTGGTCGACAAGGCGGTGGCCAAGGCGGACTACGCTGAACTGGTGCGTGAGCGCGACCGGCTGCGCGGCGAAGGCATGCTTGCGGGCATTGGCATTTCCGCCTGCCTCGAGCCGAACGGCGGCAATTCCTCGTTCGAGCCGCTGCTCAATCCCAAGAACACCACCACCACTTGGATGGAGTCCTGCCGCATCACCATCGATCTCACCGGCAGCATCACCGCGACGATGCACTCGACCTCGGCCGGCCAGGGACACGAGACGCTGGTCTCAACCGTCGTCGGTGAGGTGCTGGAGATCGATCCGGACCGCATCCGCGTGACGCGGCCGGATTCGCTCAATTCGTTGCCGGGCAACAGCCCGGTCGGCAGCCGCATGGCGATCATGCTCGGCGGCGCCGCTTTCCATGCGGCGCAGAAGCTCAAGGCGAAGCTCGTGGCGATTGCCGCACAGGACTTTGGCATCGCGCCGGAGCGGGCGATGTACAAAGACGGCAATGTCAGCGACGGCGGCACACGGCGGCTCACTTGGGCCGAACTCGTCGCCATCGCGCATCGCAACTTCCATCGCCTGCCCGAAGGCATGGAGCCGGGGCTCTCGGTGAGCCACATCATGCAGGTGCCGACCGGCGGCACGCTGCCGACGCCCGATGGGCGCGTGCAGATGTATCCCTGCTTCTCTTTCGAGTTTCATCTCCTGCTCATCGCCATCGACCCGGACCTCGGCCTGCCGCAAATCAAGCGTTACGTGGTCGGCCACGACTGCGGCACCGTGATCAATCCGAAGATCGTGCGCGGCATGACCATGGGCGGCATCGCCCACGGTATCGGCGCGGCGCTCTACGAAGAATTCGCCTATGACGACGAAGGCCAGATGATTGCGCAGAGCTTCATGGATTATCTGCTCCCCTCCTCGCACGAGGTGCCCAACGTCGAGATCGTGCATCACTGCACACCCTCGCCGCACACCGTGCTCGGGCAGAAAGGCTCCGGCGAATCCGGCTATCTCGGCGCGCCGGCGGCGCTCTCGAGCGCGGTCAACGACGCGCTCAAGCCGCTCGGCATTTCCGTCAGCAAGCTCCCGATGAAAATCTCGCAGCTTGGCGACATGATCGCCGCTGCCAGCAACAAGTGAGACCCGTCTGATGATCGTCGATGCCCATGCCCATCTCGCGCCCGCGAGCCTGCTCGACGCCATCCGCAAGGAGCAGGTGCGCTTTCCCAGCGTCCGCGTCATCGAGGACGCCGGCAGCCTCGCTTTCGCCTTTGCCGGCGGCAAGCCGACGCGGCCGGTCTCGAAGCCGCTCTCCGACGTCGCCGCCCGCGTCGTCTGGATGCAAAAACAGGGCATCGACAAGCAGGTCTGCGGCGGCTGGGTCGACATGTTCGGCTATGAGTTGCCGGCCGCCGAAGGCGAGGCCTGGAGCCGGCTGATCAATGATGCGCTGATGGCCGCGGCGAAAGCCGAGCCGCGCTTCGTCCCGCTCGCGACCGTGCCGCTGCAGGACGGCGCGCGCGCCGGCGCCGTGCTCAAGGCCGCGGTCGCCGCCGGGTTCCGCGGCGCCATGATCGGCACGCTGCCGCGCGGCGTCGGCAGCACACTCGACCACAAGGATCTCGACGCGTTCTGGGCGGCGGCCGACGAGACCGGCGCGCTGATCCACATCCACCCGAGCTTCGATGCGGGCGACGTGCGCGTGGAGAGTTACGGGCTCGCCAACGGCATCGGCCGTATCACCGACGCCATGATCGCGATCGCGCGGCTCATCTGCGCCGGCCATATCACGCGCTACAAGCAGGCGAAGTTCTTCGCGCCCATGGGCGCCGCGGGTCTGCCCTTCGTGCTTGGCCGCCTGAAGCGCAACAAGGCGATCACACCGGACGTCGGCGATCCGGTCGAGGCGCTGGCGCATGTCTATACCGACACCATCCTGCACGATGCGCGCGTGCTGCGTTTTGTCATCGACATGATCGGCGCCGATCGGATCATGATGGGCTCCGACATGCCGTTTCCGATCGGCGACGGCGAGCCGATGAAGATCGTTGCTGAGGCGAAGTTACCCGCCGATCGTCTGGCCGCCATCAATGGCGGCCTGGCTGCCCAAATTTTCCGCCTGCAATGAGCTCTCGAAATTCATAAACTCTAGTGCTGTGAAGACGTCAGAAAAGAACGTCGCACCTTTGGGAGGATGATCATGACCGCACTGAAAGTCCGGCTGCGCGCCGGCGCTCTCGCCATCGCGGCACTCGGCGCCATCGCGCTCGCCCCGCTGCCGGCGGCTCAGGCCGCCGACAAAATCACCATCGTGGTGTTCGGCTTCCCCTCGCTCGGCGCCTTCATGCCGCCAGTGATCAAGGCAAAGAAGCTCGACGCGGCGAACGGCCTCGACATCGAGTTCGTCGAGCGTCCACCGGATGCCTATACGACGCAATTCAACTCCGGCGAGTTCAAGGTTGGCGGCAGTGCCGCCTTGCTCACTGTCGGCCTCGCCGACACTCGCGGCGTCAAGGTGCAGTATCTCTTCAACCTGTTCGACTTCTGGGGCACCGTCGTCACCTCGCGGCCGAACGTGACGTCGCTCAAGGACCTCGAAGGCAAGCAGCTCGTCGCCGCGCGCGCGACGACGAACTATGTGATGTTCGAATTCTTCGCCAAGAAGCTCGGCGTCGACGTCTCCAAGGTCCAGGTCGTCAACACCGCGCCGCCGGGCCTGGTCGGCTACGCCGTCGCCGATCGCGCCGACGCCGTGCAGCTCTGGGAGCCGGCCTATACGCTGCTCAAGGCGAAGAAGCCTGACATCCGCGTGCTCGACACGGGCATGCAAAAGACCTGGCCGGCCTTCGCCGGCAACAACCTTATTCCTTATCTCGGCGTTGCCGCGCATACCGACTGGATCGAAGCCAACCAGGCGCTGATCCCCAAGCTCTACGCCACGTACAAGGCCGCCGGCGAGTTCATCGCCAAGAATCCGGACGAGGCGGCCGCGATCATCGATCCGAAGGCGACACCGCAGGATCGCGCGGCGCTCATTTCGCTGATCAAGAGCAATGAGCGGCTCGGGATGAATGTCGTGCCGGCTGGGCAGGTGAAGGCGCAGATCGAGGGCGTGTACAAGGCCGGCATCGATGTCGGCTACTTCAAGACGCAGCCGTCGTCCGACACGATCTACGCCAAGCCGCTGCCATGACCGGAGGGCGCCTCACGCGCACGCTGCAGGCCACCGTCAGCATGCTGGCGCTGGCCGCGGCGTGGCAGCTGCTGTCCACTTTCTTCCCGCCCTTTCTGTTTCCGCCGGTGCCGGAGATCATCAGCCGCACCATCGAGGTGCTGATCACCGGGTCGCTGCTCGTCGACGTGCTGCTCACCGCTGCGCGCATCTTCGGCGGGCTGCTCGGCGCCTTCCTGTTCGGCGCGCTGATCGCGCTGCTCATCGCGCGCTCGCAGACGCTGGAGAATTTCATCACGCCGGTGCTCACCTTCTTCCAGGGCATTCCGGCGCTCTCCTGGGTGGTGTTCGCAATCATCTGGTTCCAGGGCACGGAATTCCGTGTGCTGTTCATCATGGTGATGACCACGCTGCCCGCTTTCACCTTCCAGATCCTCGATGCCATCCGCGCCATGTCCAAGGATCTCCTGGAGATGACGCTGTCGTTCCGGCCGAGCCGCTGGCAGCTGTTTCGCTACATGATCGTGCCCACGATCGTTCCCGGCATCCTCACCGCCTGGAAGGTCAATCTCGGCAACGCGGCGCGCGTCGTCGTGGTCGCCGAGCTCGTCGGCGCCACGGGCGGCGTGGGCTATCAGCTCTTACGCCAGCAGCAACTCTTCGATATGGCCGGCGCCATGGCGTGGACGCTGCAGCTCGTGCTGTTCGTGCTCGTCGTCCAGCAGAGCATCAACGCCATCGAGGCGTTCGTGCTGCGCTATCGCTCCGTCTCCGAGCGCGCGCTCTAACCATGCTGACGCCGGCCCCAGTGATCCGCTTCGAGGACGTCAGCAAGGTGTTTCGCCGCACCGACGGCCGCGGCGAATTCACCGCGGTCGACCATCTCTCGTTCGACATCGCCAAGGGCGACATCGTCGCCGTGCTCGGCAAGACCGGCTGCGGCAAATCGACGATGTTCAACATCGTCGCCGGACTGATCGAGCCGTCGAGCGGACGCGTCGAAGTGATCGGCCAGGACCCGTTCCGCGAGTTCGATGATTTCCGCGGCAAGATCGGCATCGTGTTCCAGGGCGACCGGCTGATGCCCTGGCGCACCGCGCTCGACAATGTGCTGCTCGGGCTGCAAATCCTCGACATCGACCGCAAGCAGGCGGAGGAGACGGCGCGCGGCTGGCTGGCGCGGCTCGGCCTCAAGGGCCACGAGAACGACTATCCGCATGCGCTGTCCGGCGGCATGCGCCAGCGCGTCTCCATCGCGCGCGCCTTCGCCGTCGATCCGGAAATCCTGCTCTGCGACGAGCCGTTCTCCGCGCTCGACGAGATGACGGCGCGCGACCTGCGCGCGGAGTTCGTGCGCCTGGTGCGGGGGAACAACAAGACCGCGATCTTCATCACCCATCAGATCGGCGAAGCCATGGAGATCGGCGACCGCGTGCTGCTGTTCCAGCGGCCGGCACGCATCGCCTACGACGCGCGGCTGCCGCGCGACGATGGTGGCAGTGGCCGGCAAGCCATCCAGGACGCGATCATGGCCGCGCTGGCGGCCGACTAGTGCTCCGTTTCCGAAGTTCGCCACACATTGCAGCACGCTCAGATGCGAACTCCGGAAACAAAGGAGCACTAGCAACTATTTGATTTCTAGTGCGGCTTTGAATTTGAAGTTCCTGAAAGAGCCCGCCGCAAATGGTCCAGGAACTTCAAATTCGCCGCACTAGCTCTGCCGAGGCCTGAAGGTTTCCCTCGCCTGTCGCCCCTGCTAGAAGGCGGCGGTCATGGCGCAAGATACTCCATCCCTTGCCGATTTTCGCCGCATCGTGGTGAAGGTCGGCTCGTCGCTGCTGGTCGATTCCGCGGCCGGCAAGCCGAAGCGCGCCTGGCTCGCGGCGCTGGCCAAGGACATCGCGGCACTGCATCGCGACAAGCGTGATGTCATCGTCGTCTCCTCCGGCGCCATCGCACTCGGCCGCGCCGTGCTTAAGCTGCCGAAGGGTGCGCTCAAGCTCGAGGATAGCCAGGCGGCTGCGGCCGTCGGGCAGATCGCGCTGGCACGGACCTGGGCCGAGGTGCTCGGCGAGCATGCGATCACCACCGGACAGGTGCTGGTGACGCTGACCGACACCGAGGAGCGCCGCCGCTATCTCAATGCGCGCTCGACCATTGCGAGATTGCTCGACTGGCGCGCGGTGCCGGTGATCAACGAGAACGACACCGTGGCCACCTCGGAAATCCGCTACGGTGACAACGATCGCCTCGCCGCGCGCGTCGCCACCATGGCGAGCGCCGATCTCCTCGTGCTGCTCTCCGACATCGACGGCCTTTACGATCGGCCGCCGGGCGATGCCGACGCCAAGCTCATTCCCGTGGTCTCACGTATCACCGCGGAGATCGAAGCGATGGCCGGCGGCTCCGGCTCCGAGCTCTCGCGCGGCGGCATGGTCACCAAGATCGAAGCCGGCAAGATCGCGACCACCGCCGGCACGCACATGGTGATCGCGTCAGGACGCATCGAGCATCCGCTGCAGGCGATCGACAAAGGCGCGCGCTGCACCTGGTTCCTCACGCCGGCCAACCCGGTCACCGCGCGCAAGAAATGGATCGCCGGCTCGCTAGAGCCGCGCGGCACGCTAACCATCGATGCTGGCGCAGTGGCCGCGCTCCGCCGCGGCAAGAGCCTGCTGCCCGCCGGCGTCATTCGCGTCGACGGCGCCTTCGGCCGCGGCGATGCGGTGCTGATCCGAGGGCCCGACGGCGCCGAAGTCGGCCGCGGACTGGTCGCTTACGATGCCGACGACGCCGCCAAGATCATTCGCAAATCGTCGAGCGACATCATGCTCATTCTCGGCATCGAAGGCCGCGCCGAGATGGTGCATCGGGATGATCTGGTGATGGGTGGCGAGTAACTCACGATCCGTCGCGCCCGTCTTGATTGCCCGCGCTGGCTACGCGCCTTCGGCTCGTCAGCGCGGGATGCGACGACTTAGTGATGAGCGGCGAGAAGCGCGCAAAAATCCCCGCGCTTGATGCGCAGGGATTTTGTTCTTCGACGGTGCCGGCGTCAGCAGGGAATGTTGCTCGACGCTGTGCCCGGGGGCCTGCTCTGGCCATTATTGCAGCCGGTCGACGACGGACCCGCGCCACCTTGGGTGGGGCTGCCGGGCATCGTGCTGTTCGTGCTGTTGGTGCTGTTGGGTGACGTCATGGTGCCCTGATTGGTCCCTGTCGTCGTGCCACTGCCTGTGGTGCCCGTGGCAGCGCCGGTGTTCGAATTATTGTTATTGGACGTCGAGGTGCCACTGCGGCCGCCGCTGTTGGGTTGCGCGGAGCCGGACGTTCCTGATGTCGTCGTCCCGGGCGTCGTAGTCACCGAGCCGGTGGTCGATCCGGTTCCAGATGTCGACGAGCCGCTGCCCGTCGTGGCGCCGCCGGTGAACCCGCCGCCGGTCCCGCTGGCGCCGCCCGTGCCCGTCGCACCGCCGGATGCACCCGCAGACCCGCCCGCACTGCCGCTGCCGCCACTACCACCTCCGGCGCCGCCGCCACCTCCGCCCCCGCCTGCCGCGAAGACGACACACGACGCCGACAGCAGGAAGGTGCCCGCCAGCAACGCGAACAGAAAACGTTTCATCAGGCTCTCCTCAAGCTCGTTGCGGATGCGCTTCCGGGCCAACGTGGCGTCGCGCGCGGGCGTTCCGCTGCTCAGAGAGGGAATCGGAGGGAGGATGAGGGAGGGAATCGGAGGGAGGAGAAGCGCCGGGCCGTCCATACTGGACGGGTCCGCCAACCCGGCGCTAATGCGCAAACTGCGTCATGCGGAACAACCGGCCGGCGGCAGGCAGGTTCCGCAGGCAGCATCGATCCGTCAGTTGCGGGTGCGCTTGAGCACGCGCGAGCGCCGATGCTGCCGACGGACCTCCGCGGCCATGGTCTTGCCCGTCCGCTTGGCACGCGTGGGCAGATCGAAATGCGTGCCGTCCGGCAGCTCGACGTAGCGGGAGAAGACCTCGCCGCGGCCCTCGATGACGAACTTGGTTCCAACGGGGAAACGGCTCGGCAGACGGCTGGACTGGATGCGCATGGCTTTTCTCCCCTGCACGCGTTCGCAGCGTGCGCGGGTAATGTGTAATTACCTTTACGCGTTCCGCCGCCTTGCCGCTTATCCCCGGTATCCCCAGGTTCGCCACACGACTTCGGCCTCGCCAGGGTGAGTTCCCCTCTCTCGCCCCCGCGGCGCCGACGTGTTAGAAAACCGCCAAGAGCCGTCCAAGACCCTCATTTTGCCGGACTTTTTGATGACTGCCCCGCTGAAGCCGATCGAAGGCGCTAGCGACATCGCCGGCCTGATGCGCGACATGGGCGCCCGTGGACGGGCTGCCGCGCATGCGCTGGCGCTCGCCCCGGCGGCGCAGAAGGACCGGGCGCTCGCCGCCATGGCGCAAGCGATCCGCGCGCGGGCGGCCGAGATCCTCGCCGCCAACGCCGAGGACATCGCTGCCGCCAAGGCCAATGGAACCACCCCTGCCTTCCTCGACCGGCTGACCCTCGACGCCAAGCGCGTCGCTTCCATGGCCGACGGCCTGGACGTGATCCGCGCCTTGAAGGACCCGGTCGGCATCGTCACCGAAAGCTGGACGCGGCCGAACGGCATGCGCATCGAGCGGGTGCGGGTGCCACTCGGCGTCGTCGGGATCATTTACGAGAGCCGACCCAACGTGACCGCCGATGCGGGCGCGCTGTGCCTCAAGGCCGGCAATGCCGCGATCCTGCGCGGTGGATCGGACAGCCTGCGCTCCGGCCGCGCCATCCATGCCGCCCTGGTCCAAGGCCTGCGCGAGGCCGGATTGCCAGAGGACGCGATCCAGCTGGTGCCGACGCGCGACCGCGCCGCGGTCGGGCTGATGCTCTCCGGACTGGGCGGCACACTCGACGTCATCGTGCCACGCGGCGGCAAGGGCCTTGTCGCGCGTGTGCAGGCGGAAGCACGCGTGCCGGTGTTCGCGCATCTCGAGGGCGTGTGCCACGTCTATGTCGACAAGGCGGCTTCCCTCGACATGGCCAGATCGATCGTGCTCAACGCCAAGATGCGGCGCACCGGCGTCTGCGGCGCGGCGGAGACGCTGCTGATCGATCGCGCCGCCGTGGCCGCGGATCTGCGTCCGCTGGTCGAGATGCTGCTGGATGCCGGCTGCGAGGTGCGTGGCGACGCGGCGACGCAGGCGATCGACGCGCGCGTGAAAGCCGCGAACGAAGCCGACTGGTCCACCGAATATCTGGACGCCATCATCGCGGTGAAGGTCGTCGACGGCGTCGACGGAGCGATTGCGCATATCGAACATTACGGCTCGCATCACACCGATGCGATCATCACCGCGGATCAGACAGCCGCGGACAAGTTTCTCACCGAGGTCGATTCGGCGATTGTGCTGCACAACGCCTCGACCCAGTTCGCCGACGGCGGCGAGTTCGGCTTCGGAGCCGAAATCGGGATCGCCACAGGCAAGCTGCACGCGCGGGGGCCGGTCGGGGTCGAGCAACTCACCAGCTTCAAATATCGCGTGCGAGGCACCGGCCAAACACGTCCGTGACCGTCCTTCCTCCTCACGCGCCGGGCCTGCGTATCGGCCTGTTCGGCGGGACATTCGACCCGCCTCACCAGGCGCATCTCGGTGCCGCGCTTCTGGCCATGAAGAAGCTGCGGCTCGACCGGGTGTGGTGGCTGGTGACGCCGGGCAATCCGCTGAAGAACACCAGTGGCCTGGCGCCGCTGGCCGAGCGCATCGCCGCGGCGCGCGCCCTCGCGCATCATCCGCGTATCGACGTCACCGGTCTCGAAGCTGTCATTAACACGCGGTATACCTACGACACGGTATCATGGCTCGTCGCCCGCTGCCCCAAGGTGCACTTCGTTTGGATCATGGGTGCCGACAACTTGCGGAGCTTCCACCGCTGGCAAAAGTGGCGCCAGATCGCGCAGCTTGTTCCGATCGCGGTGGTGGATCGCCTCGGGCCCAGTCTTTACGCAACATCCGGCGTGGCGGGACAGGCGCTTGGCCGCGTCCGCATTCCCGAAACGCAGGCCGAATCACTCCCGGAACGGCGTCCCCCAGCCTGGGTTTATTTGCATGGGCTCAAATCGCCCCTGTCGTCGACCGCGCTGCGGGCCCTGCGACGGAGTGGACCGGCTTCGGCAGGTGGCAAAAAACGGCAGGAATCGCTATCTTCGACGTGAGCCCCGACGGTAACCGGGGCGAGTGCAACAGCAGAAAGGATTAGGACCCCTGTCCAACCCTGCACTTTCTCGGGCAACGCGTCATGTGCCCGAACCCGTCTCCCGGCGTCCCGACGCACAGGAGACGCTCCGTCTGGTCCTCGCCCGGCTCGAAGACATGAAAGCCGAGGACAGCGTCACAATCGATCTCACCGGCAAATCCGCAATCGGCGACTTCATGGTGGTGACCTCAGGCAGGTCGCAGCGCCATGTCGGCTCCGTTGCCGATCGCGTCGTCAAGGACCTCGAGGAAGCCGGACTATCCGGCATCCGCGTCGAGGGCATGACGAATTGCGACTGGGTGCTGATCGATGCGGGCGATGTCATCGTCCATGTCTTTCGGCCCGAAGTCCGCGACTTCTACGCTCTGGAGAAGATGTGGGCTCCTGGTCGCACAGGCCGGCGTCGACCAAGCTGACCTTCTAAGCCGTTCGGCGCCGACATGCGTATTGTTGTCGCCGCCGTCGGACGGCTGAAGCAAGGTCCCGAGGCGGAACTCGCCGAGCGCTTTCGCAAGCGCGCGCGCGACAGTGGCCGCAATGTCGGCCTACGCGATCTCGAGATCGTCGAGATCCGCGAGAGCAAGGCGCGCGAAGCCGATAAGCGCATGCTCGAAGAGTCGATCGCACTCACCAACATCATTCCCGAACGCGCGGTCGTGGCGCTGCTCGATGAGCGCGGCAAAAATCTCGACAGCGCCGGCTTCGCCAATCTCATCCGCCAATGGCGGGAAGAGAACCGGCCGGCCGCCGTGTTCATCATCGGCGGCGCCGACGGCCTCTCTCCGGCGCTGCGCCAGAAAGCCAAGCTGCATCTGTCCTTCGGCGCGGCCACCTGGCCGCATCAGCTCATCCGCATCATGCTCCTGGAACAGATTTACCGCGCCACCACCATTCTCGCCGGGCACCCGTATCACCGGGCGTAGAGCCCCGGAAGTTCACCCAGACCACACCGGAAAGTGACGGTGTTCCCGCTTTTCGTCTTATTCCCGTCCCGATTGGCATGGTTAGTGCTTAACTCCCGGACGTAAGGGGCTTAACCTGTCGCCGATGATTTGCCATGCGGCTCGCCGCCGTCCTGACCCGCGCCTGTCATGGGCGGCGGGTCTCTGTGTGATTCTGCCCCTGGCCTTGGCGAGCGCGAGCCGCTCGGAGCCGATGCGGCCGAGCCAGACCGCTCCGCAAAACTCGGAAAAGATCGACGCGCTGAAGCAGCGCGACCAGGAACTCCAATCGACGCGCGAGGAGCAGAAGAAGGCGGCGGATAAGGAAGCTGCGCTCAAGCGCGAGATCGAAGAAATCGGCGCCGATCGGCGCAAGATCAACCAGGACCTGATCGACACCGCCTCGCGCGTGCGTCAGGTCGAGACGAGCATCGCCGCGACCGAAGCCCGGCTCAAGCCGCTTGACGACAATGAAAGCCTGATCCGCAAATCGCTGGAAGGCCGCCGCGCGGTGATCGCGGAAGTGCTCGCCGCGCTGCAGCGCATCGGACGACGCCCGCCGCCGGCTTTGCTGGTGAGCCCGGAGGACGCGCTGGCCTCCGTGCGCTCGGCGATCCTGCTCGGAGCGGTGCTTCCGGAGATGCGCGAGCAGACGCAAGCGCTGGCGAACGACCTCGGCGAGCTCCTGCGCGTGCGCAAGGCCATCGCCGACGAGCGCGCCAAGCTACAGACCGACCTCGCCGCGATCGCGCAGGACCGCGAGCGCATGACGCTGCTCATGCAGGAACGCGCCAAGCAGCAGAGTGATTCGGAAAAGGCGCTCGAGGCCGAACGCGCCCGTGCCACGGCGCTGGCGCAACAGGCCGATAATCTCAAGGACCTGATCGCCAAGCTCGAGCAGGGTCTGGACAGCGCCACCAAGGCGCAGCGCGATGCGGCCAAGGGCGACAGCCGCCCGGCGCTATCGGCGTTCCGCGACCCGGGCCGGCTTGCCCCGGCGGTGGCCTTCGCCTCGCTGCGCGGGCAGATCCCGCTGCCCGTTAACGGTATCAAACTTCGTGAATTCGGCGCTTCCGACAATACCGGCGGCACGGAAAAGGGCATTTCCATTGCCACCCGCGCGGCCGCACAGGTTACCGCGCCGTGTGACGGGTGGGTCGTTTACGCTGGGAATTTTCGATCCTATGGCCAACTCTTGATCCTGAATGCCGGCGGCGGGTATCATGTCCTCCTCGCAGGGATGGAACGGATTTCCGTCGATCTGGGCCAGTTTGTACTGACCGGAGAGCCCGTTGCGGTGATGGGGAGCGGATCTCACATTGCCGCGGTCCTGGCGACAGGCTCCACGCAACCGGTCCTCTACGTCGAGTTCCGAAAAGACGGGATTCCCGTCGATCCTGGCCCATGGTGGGCCGCAAATGAAGGCGAGAAGGTTCGCGGATGATGCGCAAGTTCTCTCTGATGCTCCTCGGCGCGGCGGCAGGCGCGGCTCTGACGCTTGTGGCAACCCAACCCCGTCTGCTCGCACTCGGCTCGAGCGCGAAAGCGGCGGCTGCCGACACCTACCGGCAGCTCAACCTGTTCGGCGACGTGTTCGAGCGCGTGCGCGCCGATTACGTGGAGAAGCCCGACGACGGCAAGCTGGTCGAGACGGCGATCAACGGCATGCTGTCCGGCCTCGATCCGCATTCGAGCTACATGGACTCCAAGAGCTTCCGCGACATGCAGGTGCAGACGCGCGGCGAGTTCGGCGGGCTGGGCATCGAGGTGACCATGGAAGACGGCCTGATCAAGGTCGTGTCGCCGATCGACGAAACTCCCGCGGCCAAGGCCGGCGTCATGGCCAACGACATCATCACCAAGCTCGACGATGACCAGGTGCAGGGCCTCACCCTGAATCAGGCGGTCGAGAAGATGCGCGGCCCGGTCAACACCAAGATCAAGCTGACCATCATGCGCAAGGGTCAGGACAAGCCGATCGAGGTGTCGATCACCCGCGACATCATCCGCGTGCGCTCGGTGCGCTCGAACACCGACGGCGACGACGTCGGTTATATCAAGCTCACGCAGTTCAACGAGCAGACCACCGAAGGCCTGAAGAAGGCGATCACCGACATCCAGGGCAAGATCAACGACACCAAGCTCAAGGGTTACGTGCTCGACCTGCGCAACAATCCGGGCGGCCTGCTCGACCAGGCGATCTCGGTGTCTGACGCGTTCCTGGAGAAGGGCGAGATCGTCTCCACCCGGGGCCGCAACGCGGAAGAGACGCAGCGCTTCAACGCGCATGCCGGTGACCTGACGCACCACAAGCCGCTCATCGTGCTGATCAACGGCGGCTCGGCTTCGGCCTCGGAGATCGTGGCCGGCGCGCTGCAGGACCACAAGCGCGCGACCGTGCTCGGCACGCGCTCCTTCGGCAAAGGCTCCGTGCAGACCATCATCCCGCTCGGCTCCGGCAATGGCGCGCTGCGGCTGACCACGGCGCGCTACTACACGCCCTCCGGCCGCTCGATCCAGGCCAAGGGCATCGTGCCGGATATCGAGGTGCTGCAGGACGTGCCGGACGACCTCAAGTCGAAGACCGATACCAAGGGCGAAGCCTCGCTGCGCGGGCACCTCAAGGGCGACCCGGGCCAGGAAGAGACCGGCTCGCAGTCCTACATCCCGCCGGACGCCAAAAACGACAAGGCGCTGACCATGGCCTACGACCTGCTGCGCGGCGTCAAGGTGAACTCGGCCTTCCCGCCGACCACCAAGAGCGCCTCGGTTCCGAACCCGAACTGATCCGGGCGGACAGAGAACCAATCAGGGGCGGCCTTGGGGCCGCCCCTTTGCTTTTGGGTTCCGGCCGTAAACCAAGGCTCCAGGGTGGCCGTGGTATCCTGCGCGGATGATTCGCGAGGACCCAAGGCCTTGGCGGAAGATGATCTGAGCGCGCCGCTCGGCCAGAAAAAGCGCAAGCCACCGGCCAAATTGCCGGCCCTCGTGCCCAAGGCCATTGCCGGGATCCTGCTGCTGTCGCTGGTCGGCGCCGGCCTATGGGCGGCGACCGTCGACGATCCGCTTGGCGGCGAGCCCGTGGCGGTGGTCGACACGGTGTCGGCGCAAGCCGGCAAATCCGGCGAAGCGGGCCCAGGCGGCGGCGCGACGGCGCGGCACGACGGCAATGCCTCGGGGCCGCGCATCGCCGCCACCGAAACGCCGCAACAGCCCGCGGGCAAAACGGTCAACATCATCGACGGCGCCAGCGGCAAGACCCAGCAGGTCGTGCTGCCGTCGCCTAACGATGCCAAGCCGGCCCCGCCAGTCGACCCGAAGCTCCTGGAGACGACGCGGCACGGCGCCATTCCACGCATCGGGCCCGACGGCGCGCGACCCTCGACGATCTACGCGCAGCCGCTCAAGGCCACGGCGAAATCCGACGTGCCGCGCATCGCGATCATCGTCTCCGGGCTTGGCGTCAGCGCCAGCGCCACCAGCGACGCGCTGACCAAGCTGCCCTCCGCCGTGACGCTCGCCTTCACGCCTTATGGCAACGATCTCGAGAGGCTGGTCGGCAGCGCGCGCGGCGGCCATCACGAGGTGCTGCTGCAGGCGCCGATGGAGCCCTTCGACTATCCCGACAACGATCCGGGACCGCAGACGCTGCTGACCTCGCTCTCGGCGGACCAGAACATCGATCGCCTGCAATGGCTGATGAGCCGCTTCCAGGGTTATGTCGGCATCGCCACCTATATGGGCGCGCGCTTCACCGCATCGGAAGGCGCGCTCGGCCCGATCCTGCGCGAGACCGGCAAGCGCGGCTTGATCTTCGTCGACGACGGCGCCTCGCCGCGCAGCCTTTCCGGGCAGCTCGCCGGTGCCGCGAATGTTCCCTTTGCCAAGGCGGACATCATCATCGACAGCGTGCCGACCGCGGTCGACATCGAGCGCGCGCTCGGACGCCTCGAGGCGATCGCCCGCGAGCGCGGCGTCGCCGTCGGCGTCTCCAGCGCCTCACCGGCCGTAATCGCGCGGCTCGCCGACTGGGCGAAACGCATCGAGGCGCGCGGCGTCATGCTGGTGCCGATCACCGCCGTCGCCATCAAGGCGAAGTCGAGTTGACATCCCCAGTCTGAGGTGGGTTTCTGCGGGTTGGCAAGGAAACCTGCATGCCCGCCTTCGAGCAGTTGCCCTACCGCCCCTGCGCCGGACTGACGGTGCTCAATCGTGATGGCCTGGTCTTCATCGGACGCCGCGCCGATGGGCCCGAGCACGTCGACGAGACCCATGTCTGGCAGATGCCGCAAGGCGGTATCGATCCGGACGAGGAGCCTTATGCGGCGGCGCTGCGCGAGCTTTACGAGGAAACCAATATCCGCTCGGTCGAAAAGCTCGGCGAGATCAAAGATTGGCTGACCTACGACATTCCACGCGCGATCGTCGGCCAGGCCTGGAAAGGCCAATATCGCGGGCAAAAGCAGAAATGGTACGCGCTGCGCTTCACCGGCGATGACAGCGAGATCGACATCGCGCATCCGGCCGGCGGCGCGCACGAGCCGGAATTCATCGCCTGGCGCTGGGAAGAGATGCGCAAGCTTCCCGATCTCGTGGTGCCGTTCAAGCGCGCGACTTACGAACGGATTGTGACGGAGTTCGCGAAGTTTGAACGATGACTTGCCGCGCACTCCGCGTCGTTGCCCGGCTTGACCGGGCAATCCAGTAAACATCGGGCGCTTGAAAGAGCCTGTGAGTACTGGATGCCCCGCACGCCGCGCCGCAGAGCGAAGCGAAGGTCCGGCGCGGCTCTACTAGAGTGCTCGCGCTGGCCGCTCGCCTAAAGCTCGCCAGCGCGAGGCGCGGGGCATGACAATCTCAGACTCAATGCATCGCGGTGCCGGTCAGGTGCCGATGCACCGACTTGAAGTCATCAAGCCGCGCGATCAGCTTGTCGAGCTCGGAGCCGGGCTGCGTCTTCGCGATCCGCTCTTCGGTCTCGGTGATGCGGTCAGTGACGAGCGCGTGATCGATGTCCTCGACCTTCGCGGCAACGTCGGCCAGCACCGTCAGCCCGTTCGCCGACACCTCGGCGAAGCCGCCGAGCACCACGATGTTCTGTCTGCCGCCGGAGCCGTGCACCGTGAGGATGCCCGGGCGCAGCAAAGCGACAAACGGCGCGTGATCGGCGAGCACGCCGAAGTCGCCCTCGGCGCCCGGCACGTCGACCTGCTCGACCTCACCGGAAAACGCGAGCTGCTCCGGCGAAACCAGATCGAAATGGAACGTGGCCATCACTCAGTGTCCCTGCGCGCAACCGGTCAGGCAGCTTCCGCCGCGAGCTTCTTGCCCTTCTCCACGGCCTCTTCGATCGAGCCGACCATGTAGAAGGCTGCCTCCGGCAGATAGTCGTACTTGCCGTCGACCAGGCCCTTGAAGCCCTTGATGGTATCCTGCAGGTCGACGAGCTTGCCCGGCGAGCCGGTGAACACCTCGGCGACGTGGAACGGCTGCGAGAGGAAGCGCTCGATCTTGCGCGCGCGCGCGACGGTGAGCTTGTCCTCTTCCGAGAGCTCGTCCATGCCGAGAATGGCGATGATGTCCTGCAGCGCCTTGTAGCGCTGCAGCACCTGCTGCACCTGCCGCGCCACCTGGTAGTGCTCCTCGCCGACGATCAGCGGCGAGAGCATACGCGAGGTGCTATCGAGCGGATCGACCGCCGGATAGATGCCCTTCGCCGCGATGTCGCGCGACAGCACCGTCGTGGCGTCGAGGTGGGCGAACGAGGTCGCCGGTGCCGGATCGGTCAGGTCGTCGGCGGGCACGTAGATCGCCTGCACCGAGGTGACCGAGCCCTTGGTCGTGGTGGTGATGCGCTCCTGCAGCGCGCCCATGTCGGTCGCGAGCGTCGGCTGATAGCCCACCGCCGAGGGAATGCGGCCGAGGAGCGCGGAGACTTCCGAGCCGGCCTGGGTGAAGCGGAAGATGTTGTCGACGAAGAACAGCACGTCCTGGCCCTGGTCGCGGAAGTGCTCGGCGACGGTCAGCCCGGTGAGGCCGACGCGGGCGCGGGCGCCCGGCGGCTCGTTCATCTGCCCGTAGACCAGCGCGCATTTCGAGCCGGCGGCGGAGCCGTTGTTCTTCTTCGGATCCTTGTTGACCTGCGACTCGATCATCTCGTGATAGAGGTCGTTGCCCTCACGCGTACGCTCGCCGACGCCGGCGAACACCGAGTAGCCGCCGTGCGCCTTGGCGACGTTGTTGATGAGCTCCATGATCAGCACGGTCTTGCCGACGCCGGCGCCGCCGAACAGGCCGATCTTGCCGCCCTTGGCGTAGGGCGCCAGCAGGTCGACGACCTTGATGCCGGTGACCAGGATCTGCGCTTCGGTCGACTGTTCGGTGTATTCCGGCGCGGGCTGATGGATGGCGCGCTTCTGCGATGTCTTCACCGGGCCGGCTTCGTCGACCGGCTCGCCGATCACGTTGATGATGCGGCCGAGCGTCTCGTCGCCGACCGGCACCGAGATCGGCGCACCGGTGTCGCTGACGTCCTGGCCGCGCACCAGGCCTTCGGTGGTGTCCATGGCGATGGTGCGCACCGTCGATTCACCGAGATGCTGCGCCACTTCGAGCACGAGGCGGTTGCCGCCGTTCTTGGTCTCCAGCGCGTTCAAGATCGCCGGCAGGTGACCTTCGAACTGCACGTCGACGACGGCGCCGATGACCTGGGTCACGCGTCCGCTCTGGTTGGTGGCTTGGGCCATGATCTTTCGTCCTCTCTACTCAGGTTCCGGGCGTCACAGCGCCTCGGCGCCGGAGATGATCTCGATCAGTTCCTTCGTGATCATCGCCTGACGGGTTCGATTATAGGTGAGCGTCTGCTTGCGGATCATTTCGCCGGCATTGCGCGTGGCATTGTCCATGGCGCTCATGCGCGCGCCCTGCTCGGAGGCGGCGTTCTCCAGGAGCGCACGGAACACCTGCACGCCGAGATTGCGCGGTAACAGGTCGCCGAGGATGTCTTCCTCCTCGGGCTCGTATTCGTAGGACGCCGAAGCGCCGTTGGTGTTCTTCCCCGCCTCGAACACCGGCGGGATGATCTGCGAGGCGGTCGGGATCTGTGCGATCACCGACTTGAAGCGCGAGAAGAACAGCGTGCAGACATCGAACTCGCCCTTGTCGAACAGCGCAATGACCTTCTCGGCGATCTTCGCCGCATGCTCGAAATGGATGGTCTTGACGCCGCGCAGCTCGACGACTTCCACGATCTGCTTCTCATAGAGGCGGCGCAGCTGGTCATAGCCCTTGCGGCCTACGCAGAGGATCTTGACCGTCTTGCCCTCGTTGGTCAGCGCGTTCGCACGCTCGCGCGCAAGCCGCACGATCGCCGAATTGAAGGCGCCGCAGAGGCCGCGCTCGGCGGTACAGACGACGAGGAGATGCGTCTTGTCGCTGCCGGTGCCGGCGAGAAGCCGCGGCGCGCTGTCGCTGCCAGCGACCGAGGCCGCGATATTGCCGAGCATCTTGTCCATGCGCTCGGCATAGGGACGCGCCGCTTCCGCCGCGGCCTGCGCGCGGCGCAGCTTCGAGGCCGCGACCATCTGCATGGCCTTGGTGATCTTCTGCGTCGCCTTGGTGGAGGCGATGCGGTTGCGCATATCCTTGAGGCTGGGCATCGCGGATCAGTCCTTGCGGCGCTCGCTCTTCGGTTACGCGAAGGTCTTGGCGTAGCCGTCGACCACGCCCTTGAGCTTGCCCGCGGTGGCCTCGCTGAGGTCGCCCGACTTGCGGATGTCCTCGAGAATGTCCGGATTCTTGGTGCGCAGCAACGTGAGCAGGCCGCTCTCGAAATCGCGCACGCGGTTGAGCGCCAGCGGATCGAGATAGCCGTTGGTGCCGGCCCAGATCACGCACACCTGCTCTTCCATCTTCAGCGGCGAGAACTGCGGCTGCTTCAGGAGCTCGGTGAGGCGCGAGCCGCGGTTGAGCAGGCGCTGGGTGGTGGCGTCGAGGTCGGAGCCGAACTGCGCGAAGGCGGCCATCTCGCGATACTGCGCGAGCTCGCCCTTGATCCGGCCGGCAACCTTCTTCATCGCCTTGGTCTGCGCCGAGGAGCCGACGCGCGACACCGAGAGGCCGACGTTCACCGCCGGACGAATGCCCTGATAGAACAAGTCGGTCTCCAGGAAGATCTGGCCGTCGGTGATGGAGATGACGTTGGTCGGGATGTAGGCCGACACGTCGTTGGCCTGCGTCTCGATCACCGGCAGCGCGGTAAGCGAGCCGGCACCGTTGCCGTCATTCATCTTCGCCGCGCGCTCGAGCAGGCGCGAGTGTAGATAGAACACGTCGCCCGGATAGGCTTCGCGGCCCGGCGGGCGGCGCAGCAGCAGCGACATTTGGCGATAGGACACGGCCTGCTTCGACAGGTCGTCATAGAAGATCACCGCGTGCATGCCGTTGTCGCGGAAATATTCGCCCATGGTGCAGCCGGAGAACGGCGCCAGGAACTGCATCGGCGCCGGATCGGAGGCGGTGGCGGCGACAACGATCGAATATTCAAGCGCGCCCTGCTCTTCCAGCACCTTCACGAATTGCGCGACGCTGGAGCGCTTCTGCCCGACCGCGACATAGACACAGTAGAGCTTGATCTTCTCGTCGTTCGACTGGTTGAGCGGCTTCTGATTGAGGATGGTGTCGAGGATGATCGCGGTCTTGCCGGTCTGCCGGTCGCCGATCACCAGCTCGCGCTGGCCGCGGCCGATCGGAATGAGCGCGTCGACGGCCTTGAGGCCGGTGGCCATCGGCTCATGCACCGACTTGCGGGGAATGATGCCGGGCGCCTTGACGTCGACGCGGCGACGCTCGCTGCCCTCAATCGGGCCCTTGCCGTCGATCGGATTGCCGAGGCCGTCGACCACGCGGCCGAGCAGGCCCTTGCCGACCGGCACGTCGACGATCGAGCGCGTGCGCTTGACGGTCTGGCCTTCCTTGATCTCGCGGTCGTTGCCGAAGATGACGATACCGACATTGTCGGTCTCGAGATTGAGCGCCATGCCGCGCACGCCGTTCTCGAACTCGACCATCTCGCCGGCCTGGACGTTTTCGAGACCGAACACGCGGGCGATGCCGTCGCCGACCGAAAGCACCTGACCGACTTCGGAGACTTCCGCCTCCTGGCCGAAATTCTTGATCTGGTCCTTCAGGATGGCGGAGATTTCTGCGGCGCGGATATCCATCAGCGGGCCTCTTTCATCGCAAACTTGATCGAATTGAGCTTGGTGCGCAGCGAGGAATCGACCATGCGGCTGCCCACCTTGACGATGAGCCCGCCGATGATGGCCGGATCGACCTTGACGTTGAGATCGATATCCTTGCCGCCGGTGACTGACTTGAGCGCGCTCTTGAGCGCGGCGAGATTGTTGTCGTTGAGCGTCTCGGCGACCGTGACCTGCGCGGTGACTTCGCCCTTGTGGCGGGCAACCAGCGCACGGAACGCCTTGATCATGTCGCGCACCGCGAACAAACGGCGGTTGGACGCGACGAGCTTGAGGAAATTCCCGGCAATGCCGCTGATGCCAGCCTTGTCGAGCACGGCGGCAAGCGCCTTGCCTTGCTCTTCGGCACCGAACACCGGGCTACGCACGAGGCGCGCCAGATCCGGGCTGCCGGCAATCAGCGCGTCGAAGCGCTCGATATCGGATTTGATCGCATCCACCGATTTCTGTTCGAGCGCTAGATCGAACAGAGCCGCGGCGTAGCGCCCCGCCATGCCGGATACGATCGGTTCTTCGGCTGCCATCTGGTCCGTCTTCGACTGCACACATTCCGCACGATCGGCCCCGGCCCGGGAGGGCGGCGCAAACCTTTGGAATTCAAGAGGGAATTCCGATTTTCGAGGGCCGCGCGGGAGGGCCGCGGAACCCCTCGTAAAATCGCCGGTTTGCTAGCACGGCGGTCCCCGCGGTGCAACACGCGACGCGGTTTCGGAGCCCCCCGCGTTGCCCGCAGCACAGGGTTGCCTCGCCTCTTCGGATAATCGCGCTATAGGTGCACCCACCCGCCGCCCGAGCCCGGAACTGAAGACACATGGACGCACGCAGCGCGCCGGCGAAAACGGCGGAAACCGGCGGCACGGGCGGGGCGCGCGCGCTAGTGCTGCTCCTGGGGCTGGCCTGGGGCTTCAACTGGATCGCCGCGGCAATCGCCATCCCGGAAACGCCGCCCTGGAGCCTGCGTTTCGCCGGCCTCACGATCGGCAGCGCCACGCTCGTGATCGCGGCGTGGCTGAGCGGGCGCAGCCTTTACGTCCCCAAGGGCCAGCGGCTGCATATCGCGGTCGCTGGGTTTTTCAACGTCGCCGCCTTCAACATGCTGTCGCTGTTCGCGCAGATGAGCGGGACGACCTCGCGCGCCATCATCGTCAACTATTCGATGCCGATCTGGATGGCGGTCATGGCCTGGGTCGTGCTCGGTGAGAGGCTGAACAAGGTGCGCGGCTTCGCGCTGATGCTGTGCGTGAGCGGCCTGGCGATCCTGATGTGGCCGCTCATCGCCAAAGGATTTCCGACCGGCGTCCTGTTCGCGTTGGCCTCGGCCTGGGCGTGGGGGATCGCCACCATCTATCTCAAATGGGCCAAGGTCGATGTCGACCCGCTGATCAATGCCGCCTGGCAGCTCGTGTTCGGCTGGGTGCTGATCACCGCCGGCATGCTGATCGTCGACGGCAGCCCGCATCTGTTCGGCCTGCAGCCGCGCTCGCAGCTTGCGATCCTCTATATCGGCCTGTTCGGCGTCGGGCTCGCGCATTATTTGTGGTGGAGCATCGTCGGCAAGCTGTCGGCGGTAACCGCGTCCATCGGATCGCTGCTGGTGCCAGTGGTGGGTGTCATCAGCTCGACGCTGGTGCTGGGCGAGCGGCCCACGCTGCCGGATATCATTGGATTTGTGCTGATCTTTTCCGCCGCGGCCTGCGTCCTGCTGCTGCCCAACACACCCATCAAAGACGAATTCCCCGAATAGCCGGCCATTGCGCCGGAACGGCCAATGCCTAGCTCTCTTGCCAAGGCCCGCGACATCACGCGCGGGCGCAGCGGGAGGGCGAGCTATGAAAATCGCTATCGTTGGTGCCGGCAATGTCGGGCGCGCCTTGGCCGGCGGCTGGCGCAAGGCCGGGCACGATGTGGCCTTCGCGGTGCGCGATCCGGCGAGCGACAAGTCGAAAGCGCTCACCGCGGACGGTTCGCGCGTCGTGGCCATGAGCGGCGCGGCGGCGAATGCCGACGTCGTCATCCTGGCGGTGCCGTGGCCAGAGATCGAAAACGCGATCAAAGGGCTCGGCACACTCACCGGCAAGATCGTGGTCGACGCCAGCAACCCGCTCACGAAGTCCCTCGACCTCGCGCTCGGTTTTTCCGATTCGGCCGGTGAGACGGTAGCCCGGCTGGCCAAGGGCGCGCGCGTGGTCAAAGCCTTCAACACCACCGGCGCCGAGAACATGTCGGCAGCGAAAAGCTTCACAGCCAAAGCGGTGATGCCGGTCGCCAGCGACGATGCCGACGCCAAGCAGACGGTGCGCAAGCTCGCCGACGATCTCGGCTTCGAATCGATGGATGCGGGACCGCTGCAGGCCGCGCGCTATCTCGAGCCGATGGCGATGTTGTGGATCAAGCACGCCTATAGCGGCGCCGGCACCAAGTTCGCCTATGCGCTGACGCGGCGTTGAGCCCTACAAGAAACTCATCGGGTCGATATCGACCTCGAGCTTGAGATTGCCGCGCCGCTTCGGCGCGTTGGCAAGCCATTCGCGCAGATAGGACGAGAGATCGAAGTTGCGCGGCGACTTGATGAGAATGCGGAAGCGATAGCGCCCGCGCACCACAGCGATCGGCGCTTCGGCGGGGCCGAGAACGCGCACCGCATCATCGCGCGGCGCCACAGAGGCGAGCGAGCGCGCATAGGCCTCGGTCGCGTGGCGGTCGCCGCCGGAGATCACCATGGCGGCGAGCCGCCCGAACGGCGGATAGCCGGTCTTCTCGCGCAGCTCGATCTCGCTGGAATAGAACGCCTCGCGGTCGCCGGAAATGAGCGCGCGCATCACCGGATGTTCGGGCTGATGTGTCTGCAGCAGGCCGTGGCCGCGGCCCTCTTCGCGGCCGGCGCGGCCGACCACCTGATGCAGCAGCTGAAACGTGCGCTCGGCGGCGCGCGGGTCGCCATTACCGAGCCCGAGATCGGCGTCGACGATGCCGACGAGATTGAGCTTGGGGAAATGATGGCCTTTGGCGACGAGCTGCGTGCCGACGATGATGTCGAAGCGCCCTTCTGCCACTTCATCCAGCTCCTGCCGCAGCTTCTCGACCGATTCCACGAGGTCGCTGGAGAGCACCAGGATGCGGCTATTGGGGAAAAGCTCCGCCGCCTCCTGCTCCAGGCGTTCGACGCCGGGACCGATCGGCGCGAGGCTCTCGGTCGCGTGGCATTTCGGGCATTCCGCCGGCGGCGGCATGGAGAAGCCGCAGTGATGGCAGACCAACCGCCGGCGAAAGCGATGCTCCACCAGCCAGGCGTCGCAATGCTGGCATTGCAGGCGGAAGCCGCAGGTGCGGCACAGCGTCAGCGGCGCATAACCGCGGCGATTGAGGAAGAGGAGCGCCTGCTCCTTGCGCTCGAGCGCGATCTGCACCGCTTCGGCGAGCCGCGGCGCGATGAAGCGGCCGCGCGGCGGGCCCTCGCGCTTGAGGTCGATGGCTTCGATCGCCGGCAGATGCTGTCCGCCGAAGCGCTCGGGCAATGAGAGGCGCTTGTAACGCCCGCGCCGCGCATTGACTTCGCTCTCGACCGATGGCGTCGCCGAGGCGAGCACCACCGGGATTTGTGCAACGCGACCGCGCACCACGGCCATGTCGCGGGCATGATAATGTGCGCCGTCCTCCTGCTTGTAGGCCGGATCGTGCTCTTCATCGACGATGATGAGGCCGAGATCGGCATAGGGCAGGAACAGCGCCGATCGCGCGCCGACGATCACCGAGACCTCGTTCGCGGCAACCGCGCTCCAGCTGCGCGCGCGCTTGCGTGGCGCGATCTGCGAATGCCATTCGGCCGGGCGCACACCGAAGCGGTGCGAGAAGCGGTCGAGGAACTGCGCGGTGAGCGCGATCTCCGGCATCAGGATCAGCGTCTGCCGCTTGCGCCGGATATTCTCTGCGACGCCCTCGAAATAGACTTCAGTCTTGCCCGAACCGGTGACACCGTCGATCAGCATTGTCGAGAAGCCGCCTTTGGCCACGGCGTCACGCAACGCCTCCGCTGCCGCTCGCTGCGCTTCCGTAAAATCCGGCGCGAGGAAATCCGGATCGGGCGGTAGCGCGACCGGCTCCGGCGGCAACACCAGCGTCTCCAGCGTGCCCTCATCGATGAGCCCGTTGACGACGCCGACGCTGACGCCCGCCTCCTGCGCGGCATCGGATTTGGCGCGGACGAGGCCGTCGGCGAATAGCGCCAGCACGCGTGCGCGCGCCGGGGTCATGCGCGGGGGCGGCGATCCCGCAAGCCGGATGCCGACGCGCTCGCGGCCGGGCCCGAGATCGTCGCCCATGCGCAACGCCATGCGCAGCACCATGCCGCGGGCGGCGAGCGTGTAGTCGGAAACCCAGTCGACGAACTTGCGCAGCTCCGGCTTGAGCGGCGAAATGTCGAGCTTGTCGTCGACGTCCTTGAGCCGGTTGTCGAGGCCGGGCCGCGCACTGCCCTCGCCCCACACCACGCCGGTATATTCGCGCGGGCCGAGCGGCACATTGACGAGGTCGCCCGGCGCCAATTCGACGCCCGGCGGGACTCGATAAGAATAGGCCTGGTCGAGCGCCAGCGGCAGAAGGACGTCGACGGTGCGCCGGGCAATGGTCATGCCGATGGTCTGGCCGATTCCAGGCGCTTAAGGAAGGGTGAAGAAAGGAGTGCCACTGTCGTATCTATGGACGCCATGGCTTTCGCAAAAGACGTCGCGACCGAAATCGAGCGCTGGCTCGTGCATCTCGGCGCCGAGCGGCACATGTCGCCAAAAACGCTCGAGGCCTATCGCCGCGACGTCGGGCAGTTTCTCGCATTCATGGCAGAGCATCTCGGCAGCGAGCCGACGCTCAAGCGGCTGGCGACGCTGAAGCCGCAAGACATCCGCGCCTTCATGGCGGCGCGGCGCAGCGCCGGCATCGGCAGCCGTTCGCTGATGCGGGGCTTGGCCGGCGCGCGCTCCTTCGCGCGCTTCCTCGAACGCAACGGCAAGGGCAAGGTCGGCGCGCTCGCCGCCGTGCGCGCACCGAAGGTCGCCAAGACCTTGCCGAAGCCGCTGGCCATTGCGTCAGCCAAGCGCATCAGCGATGTCGAGTTGCGCGCCGGGGAAGAACGCGAGCCCTGGGTGCTCGCGCGTGACGCGGCGATCCTGGCATTGCTTTATGGCTCGGGGCTGCGCATTTCCGAGGCGCTCGGCCTCGTACGCAAGGACGTTCCGGTGCCCGGCAAAGGCGATGCCATCACCGTCACCGGCAAAGGCAACAAGCGGCGCATGGTGCCGGTGCTGCCACAGGTGCTGACCCTGATCGCCGACTACGTTTCGGCGTGTCCCTACGATCTGCCGGCGGACGCGGCGCTATTCCGCGGCGCCAAAGGCCGACAGCTGTCGCCGCGCATCGTGCAGCTCACCATGGCGCGGCTGCGCGGCGCGCTCGGGCTCGCCGACACTGCGACGCCGCACGCTTTGCGGCATTCCTTTGCCACGCATCTCCTTGCCCGCGGCGGTGATCTGCGTGCGATCCAGGAGCTGCTCGGCCACGCCTCCCTGTCGACGACGCAAATCTATACCGCCGTCGACACCGAGCGGCTGCTCGAGGCTTATCGCAGCGCGCATCCGCGCGCCTGAGCCGATCCCCGACCGCGAAGGCCACAGCAACACAGGCTCTTGCTTGTGACAGGCCGCTGTTCCATCGTTCCTGCGACCGGACACTTTGCACGAGGGGGCCCATGTCTGCTCACGAACAGCTGGAACACGCCGAACACACCGAGCATGCGGCGCATTCGAACAAAAAGATCGCGCTGCTGATCTCGGTCCTGGCGCTGTTCCTCGCCTTCTCCGAGACGCTTGGCAAATCGGCGCAGACCAATGCCATCAGCCTGAATGTCGAGGCCTCAAACCTGTGGGCGTTCTTCCAGGCCAAGACCATCCGCATGACCTCGCTCACCTCTTCCGCGGAACGCGTGCAGATCGAGGCGGATTCGATCGAGGACCCGGTGAAGAAAGCAGCGCTGCTCAAGCAAGTCGACACCTGGAAGAAAACGGCCGCGCGCTACAATGACGAGCCGGAAACGGGGGAAGGTCGCAAGCAGCTGAGCGAACGCGCCCGCGAAGCCGAGCACAAGCGCGAGACGGCGATGGCGCGCTATCACCATTACGAGATCGCGTCGGCCGCGCTGCAGATCGGCATCGTGCTCGCTTCGGCCGAGGTCATCACCGGCATGATCGCACTCGCCTGGCTCTCGGGTGGCGTCGGCCTTCTCGGCCTCGTCTTCATGGCCATCGGGCTGTGGGCACCCCACGCCGTGCACTTCGCGTAGCGGCTCAAGCGGCGCGCTGCAGACGCCGGCGCAGTCGCATCCAGCGTCGCATGAAGCGGCCGGCGCGGCCCGGCCGCAGCAGCCACATGTAACTGCGGATCTTCTCCTTGATCGGCTCGACCTGCTGGTGCGCCCAGTCGCGCGCCCAGATGAACCAGGCATAGAGCCGCGCGAACCACTGCATCTGCAGCAGCCTTCCCCGCGTCGCCTCGAAGATGAAGGCGGTAATGCCGAGCCCGAGCAGCTTGGCGAGGATCAGCACCAGGACCGCTGGTACCCAGCGGTGCGTCGCGATGAACCACACCTCACACGCCTTCAGGGGCAGCAACACGATCACCGGGATGATGAAGGCGATCAGCGCCGCCCAGGGCGGCAGATCTTCGAGCACCCGAACGAGGTGCTCCTTGAAACGGCCCCAGGGGACGAGGTTGACGACGCGGGCAACCAGCGGCTCCAGGTGGTCCCAGAGCCACGCCTCCAGCAGGAACAGCAGCGCAAGGGTGACCCAAAAGATGCGGGCGATGCGGCGCATAGGGCTCCTGCAGTGGGCCTCGGGTTGAGGCTCAACGCTCACATATGGATAGCGCGTTTGGCGACCGCCAGGGCCGCCTCCTTCACCGCCTCGCTCAGGGTCGGGTGCGGATGGCAGGTGCGGGCGACGTCTTCGGCGGCGCCACCGAACTCCATGGCGACGGTGAGCTCGCTGATCAGGTTGCCGGCATCGGCGCCGACGATATGCACGCCGAGCACGCGATCGGTCTTGGCGTCGGCGAGGATTTTCACGAAGCCGTCGGTGGTGTGATTGACCTTTGCGCGGCCGTTGGCGGTGAACGGAAACTTGCCGACATTGTAGGCAACGCCGGCCTGCTTGAGCTCGTCCTCGCTTTTGCCGACGGAGGCGATCTCCGGATAGGTGTAGACCACGTTCGGGATCGCGTCGTAGTTCACGTGCCCGGCTTGGCCGGCAAGGATTTCCGCAACGGCAACGCCCTCGTCTTCGGCCTTATGCGCCAGCATCGGGCCCGCGATGACATCGCCGATGGCCCAGATGCCAGGGACGTTGGTCGCGTAATAATGGTCGACAACGACGCGTCCGCGCTCGTCCTTCTTCACGCCGACGCCATCGAGACCAAGGCCTTCGGTGTAGGGCACGCGGCCGATGGAGACGAGCACGACATCGGCCTCGATCGTCTCCGCCGCGCCACCCTTCGCCGGCTCGATGCTCACCTTGAGCGTCTTGCCCGAAGCATCGACCGCGGTGACCTTGGAGGAGAGCTTGAAGACGAGGCCCTGCTTCTCGAACAGGCGTTGCGCCTGGCGGCAGACCTCGCTGTCCATGCCGGGCAGCGCGCGGTCGAGAAATTCGACCACGGTGACCTGCGACCCAAGGCGGCGCCACACCGAGCCAAGCTCGAGCCCGATGACGCCGGCGCCAATGACAAGGAGGCGTTGCGGGACGGCGGACAGCTCCAGCGCTCCGGTCGACGACACAATGCGCTTCTCGTCGATCTCGATGCCGCGCAGCTTGGCGACATCGGAGCCGGTGGCGATCACGATCGACTTCGTCTCCAGCGTCTGCGTCTTGCCATCATCGCTTTGCACTTCGACCTTGCCGGGCGCGGCGATGCGGCCGGCACCGCGGAAGGTGTCGACCTTGTTCTTCTTCAGCAAGAAGTCGACGCCCTTGACGTTGCCTTCGACGCCTTCGTCCTTGAACTTCATCATCGCCGCGAGATCGAGCTTCGGCTTGCCGACGCCGATGCCCATCATCGCGAAGTCCTTGGCCGCCACTTCGAACATATCGGAGGCGTGCAGCAGCGCCTTCGATGGGATGCAGCCTACATTGAGGCAGGTGCCGCCGAAGGTGGCGCGCTTTTCCACCACCGCGGTCTTCAAGCCAAGCTGCGCCGCGCGGATGGCGCAGACGTAACCGCCGGGGCCGGTGCCAATGACGATGAGATCGTAAGCCATAACTCAATACTTTCTTTGGGCGCTGATGCCCGAATTACAAATCGACCACGAGGCGTGCGGGGTCTTCGAGAACCTCTTTCACCCGCACCAGGAAGGTGACCGCCTGCTGGCCGTCAACGATGCGGTGATCGTAGGAGAGGGCGAGATACATCATCGGCCGGATCTCGAGCTTGCCGCCGATCGCCATCGGGCGATCCTGGATCTTGTGCATGCCGAGGATGCCGGATTGCGGCGCGTTGAGGATCGGTGTCGACATCAGCGAGCCGTAGACGCCGCCATTGGTGATGGTGAAGGTGCCGCCCTGCATCTCCTCGATCTTCAGCGCGCCGTCGCGGGCGCGACGACCGAAATCGGAGATCGTCTTCTCGACGCCGGCGAGCGAAAGCTGATCCGCGTCGCGCACCACCGGCACGACGAGGCCGCGCTCGGTGCCGACGGCGATGCCGATATGATAGTAATTCTTGTAGACGATGTCGGTGCCGTCGATCTCGGCATTGACCGCCGGAATGTCCTTGAGCGCCTGCACGCAGGCACGGGTGAAGAAGCCCATGAAGCCGAGCTTCACGCCGTGCTTCTTCTCGAACAGCTCCTTGTACTGATTGCGCAGATGCATCACCGCGCTCATGTCGACCTCGTTGAAGGTCGTGAGCATGGCCGCGGTGTTCTGCGCGTCCTTGAGCCGCCGCGCGATGGTCTGCCGCAGCCGCGTCATGTGCACGCGCTCTTCGCGGGCGGCATCGTCAGCCGGCGACGGCGCGCGCATCTGCGCCGGCGCTTGCGCCGCAACCGGTGTCGGCTGCGCCGCGGCGCGCTCGATGGCTGCGAGCATGTCGCCCTTGGTGACGCGGCCGTCCTTGCCGGTGCCATCCACCTTGCCTGGGTCGACGCCGCTTTCGGCGGAAAGCTTGCGCACCGAGGGCGCGAGCGGCGCATCCGCCGCAGGCTTGACCGGCGGCGGAGCAGCGGCCGCCTTGGCAGCGGCGGGCGCCGGGGCAGCGGCTGGCTTTGGCGCGGCTGCCGCACCGGCGCCTTCCTTGATCTGGCCCAGCAGGGCGCCGACTGCGACGGTGTCGCCGTTCTTCACCGCGACGTCGGAAAGCACGCCGGCGGCGGGCGCCGGCACCTCGAGCGTCACCTTGTCGGTTTCGAGCTCGACCAGCGGCTCGTCGACGGCGACCGCCTCGCCCGGTTGCTTGAACCATTTGCCGACGGTGGCTTCGGTGACGGATTCGCCGAGGGTAGGCACACGGATTTCAGCCATTTGCTCCTGCCTTACGTCTGATCCGTCATCCTGAGGTGCGAGCGCAGCGAGCCTCGAAGGATGATGGCCACCGAGTCATTGCCCGTCATCCTTCGAGGGCCGCTACGCGGCCGCCTCTGGATGACGGAGTGAGGTACTTAACCGAGCGCCTCGTCGAGCAATTGCTTGAGTTGCGCGAGGTGCTTGGGCATCAGGCCGACCGCGGTCGAAGCCGAGGCCGGGCGCGTCGCATAACGCGGACGCCGCTGCTTGGCCTCGATCTGGTTGAGCACCCATTCAAGATAGTGCTCGACGAAATGCCAGGCGCCCTGATTGCGCGGCTCCTCCTGGCACCACACCACCTCGGCCTGCTTGAAGCGTGAAAGCTCGGTCACCAACGCCTTGGTCGGCAGCGGGTAGAGCTGCTCGACGCGCAGGATGTAGATGTCGTCGATGCCGCGCTTCTCGCGCTCCTCGTAGAGGTCGTAATAGACCTTGCCGGAGCAGAGCAGCACGCGGCGGATTTTGTTGTCCGGAACGAGCTTGATCTTTTCGTCCGGCAGCAATTGCGCATCATCCCACAACAGCCGGTGGAACGAGGTACCGCTGCCCATCTCGTCGAGCCGCGAGACCGCGCGCTTGTGGCGCAACAGGCTCTTCGGCGTCATCAGGATCAGCGGCTTGCGGATCTCGCGCTTCAACTGCCGGCGCAGGATGTGGAAGTAGTTGGCCGGGGTCGAGCAGTTCGCCACCTGCATGTTGTCTTCGGCGCAGAGCTGCAGGAAGCGCTCGAGGCGGGCCGAGGAATGCTCCGGGCCCTGGCCTTCATAGCCGTGCGGAAGCAGGCACACGAGGCCGCTCATGCGCAGCCATTTGCGCTCTCCGGAGGAGATGAACTGATCGAACACGACCTGGGCGCCATTGGCGAAGTCGCCGAACTGCGCCTCCCACAACGTCAGCGCGTTCGGCTCGGCCAGCGAATAGCCATAGTCGAAGCCGAGCACGGCTTCTTCCGACAGCATCGAGTTGATGACCTCGTAACGGCCCTGCTGGTCGTTGAGATGATTGAGCGGCGTGTAGCGGGCCTCGGTGTCTTGATCGAAGAGCACCGAGTGGCGCTGCGAGAAGGTGCCGCGCTCGCTGTCCTGCCCCGAGAGCCGCACGCGATGGCCTTCGAGCAACAGTGAGCCGAAGGCGAGCGACTCCGCGGTTGCCCAGTCGATCCCTTCGCCGCTTTCAATGGCCTTGTGGCGATTCTCGAGGAAACGCTGAATGGTGCGGTGGACCTTGAAGCCCTCGGGCACGGTCGTGATCTTCTGCCCGATCTCGCGCAGCGCCTCGACGGCGAGACCGGTATTGCCCCGACGCGGATCGTCAGCGTCCTTGGCCGGCTTGAAGCCGGTCCAGCGACCGTCGAGCCAGTCGGCCTTGTTGGGCTTGTAGCCGAGCGCCGCTTCATATTCGGCGTCGAGACGAGCGCGCCAGTCGGCCTTCATCTTCTCGACTTCGCCCTCGGTGACGACGCCCTCGGCGATCAGCTTCTTGCTGTAGATCTCCTGCGTCGTCGGCTGCGAGCGAATCTTCTTGTACATCAGCGGCTGGGTGAACGACGGCTCGTCGCCTTCGTTGTGGCCGAAGCGCCGATAGCACCACATGTCGATGACCACCGGCACCTGGAATTGCTGCCGGTATTCGGTCGCGACCTTGGCGGCGAACACCACCGCCTCCGGATCGTCGCCGTTCACATGGAAAATCAGCGCCTCGATCATCTTCGCGGTGTCGGACGGATAAGGCGACGAACGCGAATAGCGCGGATAGGTTGTGAAGCCGATCTGATTGTTGACGATGAAGTGCAGCGAGCCGCCGGTGCGATAGCCCTTGAGTCCGGAAAGCCCAAAGCACTCGGCGACGACACCCTGCCCGGCGAACGCCGCGTCGCCGTGAATGAGCAGCGGCATCACCATGCGGCGGTCATCCGGCTTGGCGCCGTGCTGGTCCTGCTTGGCGCGCACCTTGCCGAGCGTCACCGGGTCGACGATCTCGAGATGCGACGGGTTCGCCGTGAGCGACAGGTGCACCTTGTTGTTGTCGAATTCGCGATCCGATGAAGCGCCGAGGTGGTACTTCACGTCGCCGGAGCCTTCGATCTCGTCCGGCGTCGCCGAGCCGCCCTTGAACTCGTGGAACAGCGCGCGATGCGGCTTGCCCATGACTTGGGTGAGCACGTTGAGGCGGCCGCGATGCGGCATGCCGAGCACGATCTCCTGCACGCCGAGATTGCCGCCACGCTTGATGATCTGCTCCATCGCGGGGATGAGCGATTCCGCGCCGTCGAGGCCGAAGCGCTTGGTGCCGGTGTATTTGACGTCGAGGAATTTCTCGAAGCCTTCCGCCTCGATCAGCTTGTTGAGGATTGCGCGCTTGCCCTCGCGGGTGAAGGTGATCTCCTTGTCGCGACCTTCGATGCGCTCCTGAATCCAGCTCTTCTGCGCCGCATTGGAAATGTGCATAAACTCGACGCCGAGCGTCTGGCAGTAGGTGCGGCGCAGGAGGGCAACGATCTCGCGCATCGAGGCGAATTCGAGCCCGAGGACGTTGTCGAGGAAGATCTTGCGGTCGAGGTCGGTATCGGTGAAGCCGTAGCTGTGCGGATCAAGCTCGGCTTCGTTCGGCTCCTGCTGCAGGCCGAGCGGATCGAGCTTGGCATGGAAATGACCGCGGATGCGGTAAGCGCGGATCAGCATCAGCGCGTGGATCGAATCGCGCGTCGCCTGCTGCACGTCGGTCGGCGAGAGCTCGACGCCGGCGGCTTGCGCCTTGGCGGAGATGCGTTCGCCGATCTTCTTCTCGGTCTCGGCCCATTGGCCGTCGAGCGCGGCGACGAGATCACCGTTTGGACGCAGCGGCCAGTTCGGCCGCTGCCACGATGCACCCTTGGCGCTCTTGATGACGGCGCCGCTGTCGTCCTTCAGCGCCTTGAAGAACTCCTGCCACTCGGCATTGACCGAGCTTGGGTCGTTTTCGTAGCGGGCGTAGAGGTCTTCGATGTAGGCGGCGTTGCCGCCATAGAGAAAGGACGTGCGGGCGAATGCCGCATTCGCGTCTTGGCGAGACATGATCGTTTCCTCGACGGGCACCTGCCCCGGTGTACCTGCGCGGATGCCACTTTCGGTCCGCACCGGCCACTGATCTGTACGCTTATATTTATGACGCCTGTAAGTCTACAAAAGACCCCTTCGTGCAAGTCTGGCGCTTCGAAACACGATCCGGGGCAGGCCTCTTTCCAGGATCGTGCCTAAAGCTGAATCAGGATTTCAAAACTTCGACCAGGGTCTTCCCGATTCGCGCCGGCGACGGTGATACCCTGATTCCCGCCGATTCCATTGCCGCAATTTTCGACTCGGCGTCGCCTTTGCCGCCGGAAATGATCGCACCGGCATGGCCCATGCGGCGTCCGGGAGGCGCCGTGCGACCGGCGATGAAGCCGACCATCGGTTTCTTGCGCCCGCGCTTGGCCTCGTCCTTGAGGAATTGCGAGGCGTCTTCCTCGGCCGAGCCGCCGATCTCGCCGATCATGACGATGGCTTCGGTCTTCGGGTCGCCGAGGAACATCTCCAGCACGTCGACGAATTCCGTGCCTTTGACCGGATCGCCGCCGATGCCGACCGCGGTGGTCTGGCCGAGGCCCTCGCGACTGGTCTGAAACACTGCCTCGTAGGTGAGCGTGCCGGAGCGCGACACGATCCCGACCTTGCCGGATTTGAAGATGTTGCCCGGCATGATGCCGATCTTGCATTCACCCGCTGTCATGACGCCGGGGCAGTTCGGACCGATGAGCCGCGACTTCGAGCCTGCGAGCGCCCGCTTCACCTTGACCATGTCGGCGACCGGAATGCCTTCGGTGATGCAGATGATCAGCGGGATTTCCGCCTGGATCGACTCGCAGATGGCGTCGGCCGCACCCGGCGGCGGGACGTAGATGACGCTGGCGTCGCAGCCGGTCTTGTCCTTCGCCTCGGCCACGGTGTCGAACACCGGCAGGTTGAGATGCGTCGCGCCGCCTTTGCCCGGTGAGGTGCCGCCGACCATCTTGGTGCCGTAAGCGATCGCCTGCTCGGAATGGAACGTGCCGTTCTTGCCGGTGAAGCCTTGGCAGATGACCTTGGTGCTCTTGTCGATGAGGACGGACATTACGCGGCCTCCTTCACGGCCTTGACGATCTTCTGCGCGGCATCGTCGAGGTCGTCGGCGGAGACCACGTTGAGCTTGGATTCGGCGATGATCTTCTTGCCAAGCTCGACATTGGTGCCTTCAAGCCGCACCACCAGCGGCACCTTGAGCCCGACCTCCTTCACCGCGGCGACTACGCCCTCGGCAATGATGTCGCAGCGCATGATGCCGCCGAAGATGTTGACCAAGATGCCCTTCACGTTGTGATCGGAGGTGATGATCTTGAACGCCGCGGTCACCTTCTCCTTGGTGGCGCTGCCGCCGACATCGAGGAAGTTCGCGGGCGCCATGCCGTAGAGCTTGATGATGTCCATCGTCGCCATGGCGAGGCCGGCGCCATTGACCATGCAGCCGATCGAGCCATCGAGCGCGATGTAGTTGAGGTCGTACTTCGACGCCTGCGTCTCCTTCTCGTCCTCTTCGGTGAGGTCGCGCAGCGCCGCCACGTCCGGATGCCGGTAGAGCGCGTTGTCATCGAAGCCGACCTTGGCGTCGAGGCAGATGAGCTGGTTGTCCTTGGTGACCACCAGCGGATTGATCTCGAGCAGGCTCATGTCCTTGGCGACGAACGCGGCATAGAGCTTAGGCAGCAGCACCTCGACCTGCTTGGCGAGATCGCCCGTAAGCTTGAGCACCTGCGCGGCGCGGCGGCCGTGATGCGGCATGATGCCGGTCGCCGGATCGACGGAGAAGGTGAGGATCTTCTCCGGCGTCTTATGCGCCACTTCCTCGATATCCATGCCGCCTTCGGTGGAGACCACGAAGGCGACGCGTGACGTGCTGCGATCGACCAGGGCGGAGAGATAGAACTCGCGATCGATGGCGGAGCCTTCCTCGATATAGAGGCGGCGCACTTCCTTGCCATGCGGGCCCGTCTGATGCGTGACCAGGGTCGAGCCGAGGATGCGAGTCGATTCCTTTTTCACGTCGTCGATGGACTTGACCACCTTGACGCCGCCGGCCTTGCCGCGCCCGCCGGCATGGATCTGCGCTTTCACCACCCACACCGGGCCGCCGAGCTGCTGCGCGGCCTTGAGCGCTTCATCGACGCTGAACGCAGGAATGCCGCGCGGCACCGGGACGCCGAAGTCGCGCAGCACTGCTTTGGCCTGATACTCGTGGATATTCATCGACCGTCCTCGCTCGTTACAGCCGTGCGGCGCTGGCGCGCAGCATTCCGACATCGCCGAACCCTCTCGGCGAAACCCGGACCGCCCGCTGACGCAGGCGATGGCAGCGTCTCTCCCCTGAGCGCATCACGATGCGCTCTCGATTCTCACTTTTGTGCATGTCCTTTGTCGGAAAACCGGTATCCACTTTTCCGGGATATGCGCTACGCGCCGAGATTCGGCGCGATCTTCTTGCAGGCTTCCACCAGACCCTGAACAGAGGCCGCCGATTTTTCGAAGGCGTCACGCTCGGAACCGGTGAGGTCGATTTCGACGATGCGCTCGACACCCTTGGCGCCGATCACCACCGGCACGCCGACATAGAGGTCGTTGATGCCGAACTCGCCATTGAGCCAAGCCGCGCAAGGCAGCACGCGCTTCTTGTCGAGCAGATAGCTCTCCGCCATGGCGATGGCGGAAGCTGCCGGCGCGTAGAAAGCCGAGCCGCTCTTGAGCAGGTTGACGATCTCGGCGCCGCCATTGGCGGTGCGCTTGACGATCTCATCGATGCGCGCCTGCGTGGTCCAGCCCATCTTCACCAGATCCGGCACCGGAATTCCGGCGACCGCGGAGTAGCGCGTCAGCGGCACCATGGTGTCGCCGTGGCCGCCGAGCACGAAGGCGGTGACGTCCTCCACCGACACGTTGAACTCGTCGGCGAGGAAATAGCGAAAGCGCGCGCTGTCGAGCACACCGGCCATGCCCACCACCATCTGCTTGGGCAGGCCGCAGCATTTCTGCAGCGCCCACACCATGGCGTCGAGCGGGTTAGTGATGCAAATGATGAAGGCGTTCGGCGCGTATTTCTTGATGCCCGAGCCGACCTGCTCCATCACCTTGAGATTGATGCCGAGAAGATCGTCGCGGCTCATGCCCGGCTTGCGCGGCACGCCAGCGGTGACGATGCAGACGTCGGCGCCCTCGATCGCCTCGTAGGAATTGGTGCCGGTAAAGCTGGCGTCGAAATCGTTGACCGGCGAGGACTGGGCGATGTCGAGCGCCTTGCCCTGGGGAATGCCCTCCATGACGTCGAACATCACGACGTCGCCGAGCTGCTTCAAACCGATGAGATGGGCGAGCGTGCCGCCGATCTGGCCCGCGCCAATCAATGCAATCTTGTTACGCGCCATGTGGGAAAGCTCTGAGCTGGTGTTGCGCCGCGGGATCGCGGTTGCGCCGTGGGTTATCCGGTCCGGCGAATACGGACAAGCGCTCCCAACGGGCAATCCATCTTGTATACATTATACCAGCCGAACTCCGACGCCTTGTCCAGAGGCAAAACGCACGTCCGCCCTTCGGTGGGGGCTTCGCGCGCTCAGGTTTCGACAATGTCGCCCAGCTCTGCCGCATCGGCGCGCGTGCCGTGCGGCAGGCCGAGATAGGATTGCGAGCGCATCTCGATCAGTCGCGAGGCCGTGCGCTTGAACTCGTTCGCCTCATAGCCCTCATCCGCCTGGTAAAGCTCCGTCGGTTCGGCCTCGGCGGAGGCGATGAGCTTCACTGCGTGATCGTAGAGCGTGTCGATGAGGATGATGAAGCGCTTGGCCTCGTTGCGCTGCTCGTACTGCATGACCGGCACATGATCGAGAATGATGCTGTGAAACTCGTGCGCGATCTTCAGATAGTCCGCTGCGGCGAGCGGCTGCCCGCATAACGCCGTGAATGAGAAACGCGCGACGCCCGATGCGGCGCGCGGCACGTGCACCTTGTGGCCTTTGACGACGAGCGTCAGCTCGCGGCCGGCGACGTCCCCGACAAGCCGCCGCCAGGCGTCATCAAGCGCGGCGGCTGCGCGCGCATCCGGCGGCACGTACCAGACTGGAAGCCCGGTGAGCTTCTCCAGGCGGAAATCGGCGCGGGCGTCGAGCCGCACCACCTCCATGTGCTCCTCGAACTGATCGATGAACGGCAGGAAGAGCGCGCGGTTGAGCCCATCCTTGTAGAGGTCGCGCGGCGCCAGGTTCGACGTCGCCACCACCACCACGCCGAGCTCGAACAGCCGCGAAAACAAACGGCCGAGAATCATTGCATCGGCGATGTCGGTGACGTGGAATTCGTCGAAGCAGAGCAGCCACGACTCCTCGAAGATCGCCGCAGCGGCGAGCATGATCGGATCGTCCTTGTCGTCGCCGTTCTTCTGCTGCTGGCGATAGGCATGCACGCGGTCGTGCACATCGGCCATGAACTCGTGGAAGTGGACGCGACGCTTGCGCACGATCGGGCTTGCGGCAAAGAACAGGTCCATCAGCAGCGTCTTGCCGCGGCCGACCTCGCCGTAGATGTAGAGGCCTTTGACCGGCGCGCTCTTTTCGCGCGTGAACAGCCAGCCGAGCGAGGACGACTTGCGCGCCAGACGATATTGCGCGAGCCGCGCTTCGAGGTCGGCGAAGCGCCCGATCAGAAATTCCTGCGCCGGGTCGCTTTCGACCTCACCGGAAGCGACCAGCGCGGCGTAGCGCGTGCGAATCGATTGCGTCATGGACAGGAGAGCGCGCGAGGCCAGCGCGCGAAGAGTGACAAAACCGCCTCGACGCACGGGTTAAGGCGAACGGCCGCCGCTGTAAATCGGTCTTCGGAAATGGCCCGGATTACGCCGCTGCAGGGCCGAATTCCCGCGGCCGTCGGCCCTTTAACCATGCACCATCCGCAGGGCTGCGTCCCGCTTGTTCCTGGCCCCTTTCATTATTTTGCTGCAGTGCACTATGTATCTTGAAATACTGATGATTCGCTGAGAATTCGGCCTCACAGGCGGGCCGAGAAAAGGAATTGGACGAGATGCGACGTGAAGACAATCAGCTGCCGGATGGTGGCGTGGTGCGCAAGTTGTGGATCGGCGAGGTCCCGCTCTACCGCGACCATCTGCTGCGCCTCGACCCCGACAGCCGCCACACGCGATTCGGTGCCGGCGTCGCCGATGAGTTCATCCGCGGTTACGCCGAGAAGGTCTCGGCGTTCGACGTCGTGCTGCACGGCTTCTTCATGGACGGCACCTTGCGCGGCGTCGGCGAGCTGCGCCGGACCGGCACCGTGTTCGCGCGCGAGGCGGAAGCCGCGTTTAGCATCGAGAAGCCGTGGCAGAGCCATGGCGTCGGCACCGAGCTCCTCGAGCGCACGTTGCTTGCGGCGCGCAATCGCGGCGTGCGGGCGCTGAGCATGCATTGCCTCACCGGCAATCTGCGCATGCAGCAGCTGGCGCGCAAATTCGACGCCGACCTGCATTTCGATTTCGGCGACGTGGTCGGGGAAGTGGATCCGCCGCGCTCGACTCCGCTATCGCTGATGCGCGAATGGGTGGTCGACGGCCACGGCTTCGCTTCTGCGCTGTTCGACGCACAATCGCGGCTCCTGAAAACGGCGTCGGCCTAGTGCCCCGAACCCGAAGTTCGCACTCCCGCTTCCGCGAGTCCGAATGCGAACTTCGGGTTTAAAGGGGCACTAGGCTCATATGCTTGCTAGTGTCCTTTCGATTCCGAAGTTCGCTAAGAACGCGTTGCAATGTATGGCGAACTTCGGAAACGGGACACTAGCCGCCGAGCGGATAGCTGGCCTCGACGATGTACGGCCCGCCGCCGACCGAGGCGCGTGACGAGAACAGCACGAATTGGGAGACACGGAACGACGCCGTGCGGAAATAACCGCGCGCGGCGAGATAGTCCGCGACCTGCCGGCTCGAGGAATCGCGCAGCCGCGCCAGCGTGACATGCGGCGTGAATTTGCGGCCCTCCGGCTCGAGCCCAATCCGCTGCATCAACCGCTCGTGCTCGGCCTGCACCTCGATCAGCGGCGAGGTCGGTGCGATCGAGGCGACCACCGCGCGGGGCTTGCGGCCGCCGAACGAGCTTAAGCCGTCGAGATGCATCTCGAAGGCATTGCGCTTCACCTTGCCGAGCATGGAGGCGACCTCATGCGCGATCGAATCGTCGACATCGCCGATGAAGCGCAGCGTGACGTGGTAGTTCTCGGGATCGATCCAGCGCGCGCCGGGGATCCCGCCACGCAGCATCGACAGCGCCTGTCCCACATCCGGCGGTATCTCCAGTCCAGTAAACAGGCGCGGCATAACGAAACGTCCGGAATTAAAAGGCTCGCGCGGCACGCACCCGCGCGATCAGATCTTCGATCTTGGGCATGATGCCGGCCACAATCACCTCGACGCCGTCCGCGGTGGGATGCAGGCCGTCATGCTGGTTGAGCTTGGGATCGGTGGCGACCCCCTCGAGGAAGAACGGATAGAAGACGAGCCCATGCTCGCTGGCAAGCGCCGGAAAGATCGAATCGAAGGCCTGGACATAATCGGGTCCCATATTGCGCGGCGCACGCATGCCGCACAGGAGCACGAGAATGTGACGCTGCTGCAGCTGGCGCACGATCTCGTCGAGCGCCTTGCGCGTAAGCTGTGGATCGATTCCGCGCAAGGCGTCGTTGGCGCCGAGCTCGAGCACCACGGCCTGCGTGCCCTCGGGCACCGACCAGTCAAGCCGGCTCAAGCCTCCGGAGCTGGTATCGCCGGAGACCCCGGCATTCGCAACCGTCGCGGCGATACCCTTGGCCCTGAGTGCCTGCGCAAGCTTTTCGGGGAACGCAGCTTCGGCCGGCAGCCCGTAGCCGGCCGATAGCGAATCGCCGAGCACCACGATCTTCACCGGCGCGTCGGCGGGCGCGGCGTAGAGGCTGCCCGCAGCACAGGCGATCAAGATCATGACAATAACGGCGACACGCTGGACCAAGGCGGCCCTACCCCCATATGACCGAGATTGTGAACGGCAGGACCACATGACCGACTTCTCGCAGGCGGGCCCGGCGATCGCGCTCGCCGGGGTTAATCTCTCCCTCGGGCATGGCGCGGCCCGAGTCCATATCCTCAAAGACGTCAACCTACATATAGGCAGCGGCGAGGCGGTCGGCCTCATCGGTCCGTCCGGATCCGGCAAATCCACCCTGCTGATGGTCATGGCCGGGCTGGAGCGCCCGGATACCGGGACCGTGACCGTCGCCGGCGCCGAGCTCGGCGGGCTCGACGAGGACGCGCTGGCACGCTTCCGCGGGCGACATGTGGGCGTCGTGTTTCAATCGTTCCACCTGATCCCCACCATGACGGCGCTGGAGAACGTGGCGGTGCCGCTGGAAATGGCTGGGGCGCCCGACGCCCATGAACGTGCCAAGGCCGAGCTCGACGCGGTCGGGCTGGGCGACCGACTGGCGCATTACCCGAGCGAGCTCTCCGGCGGCGAGCAGCAGCGGGTGGCGGTCGCCCGCGCGCTTGCGCCAAATCCGGTGATCCTCGTGGCCGACGAGCCGACCGGCAATCTCGACGAGCAGACCGGAGGGCAGATCATCGATCTTCTGTTTGCCGGTCACGCCGAGCGCGGCACCACGCTCATCCTGGTCACCCACGACAGCGCGCTGGCGGCGCGCTGTGAACGCGTCGTGCGGTTGCGCTCCGGACGCGTCGACGGCGACGGAGCGCCGCGGTGACCGCAACAACGATCATCGCGGACGCACCCGCGCGGCGTTTCCTGACGCTGCGGCTCGCGTTACGCGAAATGCGCGGCGGCGTGCGCGGCTTCTATGTGCTGATCGCCTGCATTGCGCTCGGCGTCATGGCGATTGCGGGCGTCGGCGCTGTGGCCGGCAGTCTTGCGGACGGGCTCGCCCGCGAAGGCCGCGCCATCCTCGGCGGCGACATCGCTTTCTCGCTCATCCACCGCGAGGCCAATGCCGACGAGAGCGCGTTCCTCAAACGCCGTGGCGAGGTCTCCGTGGCCGCCACGTTGCGCGCCATGGCCCGCACGCAGGACGGACACACCGCCCTCGTGGAGATGAAGGCTGTCGATGCCGCTTATCCGCTCTACGGCCGGGTGGTGTTTGAGCCTGCGATGCCGCTTGCGCGCGCGCTCAGTACCGACAACGAAATCTACGGCGCGGCGGCCGATCCGGCGCTGCTCGCGCGTCTCGATCTCAAGCCCGGCGATCGAATCCAGATCGGCAGCGCCAGCTTCGCGATCCGCACGGCGTTGACCACCGAGCCCGACAAGCTCGCGGGGGGCATCGGCTTCGGACCGCGGCTGCTGGTGAGCGAGGCAGGTTTGCGCGCGACCGGCCTCATTCAGCCCGGCAGCCTGGTGCGATGGCATTATCGGCTGCGGCTCCCTGCCGACGACGCCAGCGACACCGCCGCCAAAGCCGTTGTGGCTGCCGCCAATGCACAACTACCGGAAGCCGGCTGGGAAATCCGCACTCGCGACAATGCCTCGCCGCAGCTCGAGCGCAATGTCGAGCGCTTCACCCAATTCCTCACCATTGTCGGGCTGACCGCACTGCTCGTGGGCGGTGTCGGTGTGGCCAATGCAGTGAAGAGCCATCTCGACCGCAAGCGCGACGTCATCGCCACCATGAAAGCGGTGGGCGCCACCGGCGGCCGCGTGTTCTCAGTCTATCTCACGCAGGTGCTGGCGCTCGCGGCGATCGGCGGAGTGATCGGCGTTGCGCTCGGCGCCGCTATTCCATTCATCATCTCCAGGACATTCGGCAGCATCATTCCGCTCCCGATCGAGCCGGCCGTGCACGCGGGCGGGCTGCTCCTTGCGCTCATCTACGGACTGCTCACCGCGCTCGCCTTCGCGCTGTGGCCGCTCGGACGCGCACACGACATTCCGGTGGCCGCGCTGTTCCGCGACGTCGTGGCGCCGGAACGCCGCTGGCCGCGGCCGGCTTACATGCTCGCGACCGCAGGCGCCGTGGTCGTGCTCGCGGCTGTCGCCATCCTGCTCGCCTATGACCGCAAGGTCGCGACGATCTATGTCGGCGCAGCCGCCGCGGTGTTCGTGACCTTGCGGCTGGTCGCATCGCTGCTGATGGCTATCGCGCGCCGCCTGCCGCGCGCGCGCTCGACCGAGCTGCGCATGGCGATCAGCAATATCTATCGCCCTGGCGCGCTGACGCCAACGATCGTGCTCTCATTGGGCTTGGGTCTCGCGCTGCTGGTCACGGTGATCGAGATCGACGGCAATCTGCGACGGCAATTCTCCGCCGCACTGCCGGAAAAGGCGCCGGCCTTCTATTTCCTCGACATCCAGGCGGACGACGCCGACCGCTTCAACGCCTTCGTCCGCGATCAAGCTCCGCAGGCACGCCTCGAGGAGGTGCCGATGCTGCGCGGACGCATCGTGTCCGCCAGGGGCGTTCGCGTCGAGGATCTCAAGCCCGCGCCGGAAGCCGCCTGGGTGCTGCAAAGCGATCGCGGCCTCACCTATGCGAGCGAGGTGCCGGTCGGCTCGCGGCTCGTTGAAGGCAAATGGTGGACCGTCAGCTATGACGGGCCGCCGCTCGTCTCCTTCGAGAAGAAAATCGCCGACGGCCTCGGCCTGAAAATCGGCGACGACGTCGTCGTCAATGTGCTTGGCCGCAATATCACCGCGCGCATCGCCAATATGCGCACCGTCGACTGGCAAAGCCTCGCCATCAATTTCGTCATGGTGTTCTCGCCGAACACGTTTCGCGGCGCGCCAAACACACACATCGCCACGCTGACTTATCCGAACGGCAGCACGCCCGCGCAGGATGCCGCGCTGATCAAAGCAATCGCCGCGAGCTTTCCATCGGTGACCGCGGTGCGCGTGAAGGGCGCGCTCGACGCCATCGGCGGCATCATCGGCAATCTCGTGCTCGCCATTCGCGGCGCCAGCGCGGTGACGCTGATCGCCGCCGCTCTGGTGCTCGGCGGTGCGCTCGCGGCCGGCCATCGCCATCGCGTCTACGACGCCGTCGTGCTCAAGACGCTCGGCGCGACGCGGCGGCGCCTGCTCGGCGGCTATCTGCTCGAATATCTCCTGCTCGGCGGCACCACTGCGGTGTTCGGCGTCTTGAGCGGCTCGCTCGCCGCCTGGCTCATCGTCACCGAGCTGATGAATCTGCGATTCATCTGGCTGCCGGTGCCGGCCGCGCTGGCGACACTCGCCGCGGTGGTAGTGACGGTGGCGCTCGGGCTGCTCGGCACCTTTACGGCACTTGGGCAGAAGCCCGCGCCGGTGCTGCGGAATTTGTAGCCGGTTCGGACAGTTCGGAAATCCCCGATTTGCGACATAGAGCCGCGTAACGCAATGTCGTTAACCGTGCGGTTTGCGGCCAATATTGCTGTCGTACGAAGGAATTAAGTTTTTGCAATGCGGCGCCGGGAGCCCTGCATCTCCCTGGCGCAGCGGCCCGGCAAAGACTAGATTCACTGCCGAAACCGGCTTCCGCCGGAGGACGAAAGAGAGGAAATTTCCATGTCGGATTTCGACCGCAATGTTGCCGCCCGCGGCTTCGGTGCCGACCGGGCAGCCGCGATCGATGCAGGCCTGCGGGCCTACATGCTCCGCGTCTACAACTACATGACGGCAGGCGTTGCGCTCACCGGCGTCGTCGCCTGGCTGACTTACAACGCCGCGGTGATCACTGATGCGAGCGGCCGGATCACCGGTCTGACCTCGTTCGGTCAGGCGATCTTTGGCGGCCCGATGACCATCGTGCTGTTCCTGGTCACGCTGGGAATGGTGTTCTTCCTGAGCTTCCGCATCAACAATCTGCAGCCGTCGACGGCACTGGGCCTGTTCATGGGCTACGCCGCGCTGCTTGGGTTGATGCTCTCGTCGGTATTCCTCGCCTATACCGGAGCGTCGATCACGCGGGTGTTCTTCATCTCGGCGGCGTCATTCGGCGCGTTGAGCCTCTATGGCTACACGACGCAGCGTGACCTCTCGCCGATCGGCTCGTTCCTGATCATGGGCCTGTTCGGGCTGATCATCGCCTCGCTGGTGGCGGCGTTCTTTCCGAGCCCCGGCCTCACCTTCGTGATCTCGGTCGGCGGCGTGCTGATCTTCGCCGGGCTGACCGCATACGACACGCAGAACATCAAAGAGATGTACAGCGCGATGGACGATGGCACCGTTGCCGGCCGCAAGGCGGTGATGGGCGCGCTGCGCCTCTACCTCGACTTCATCAACCTGTTCCTCTACCTGCTGCGCTTCCTCGGCGATCGCCGCTAAAGCGTCGGCAAGAGCTGTCAACAGCAAGCGCCCCGGCCCGTGCCGGGGCGCTTTTGTTTTGCTAGCGTCGAGCAATGCTTGCCGCTCCGATCCGCCCGGCGACGCTTGCCGACATCCCCGCCATTACCGCGATCTATGCGGATTCGGTGACACGCGCCACGGCCTCCTTCGAGCTCGAACCGCCGGACGAGGCGGAGATGACACGGCGCATGCGCGCGCTGCTCGACGGCGATTTTCCGTATGTCGTGGCGGAGGTCGATGGCACCATCGCCGGCTATGCCTATGCCGCACTCTACCGCACGCGGCCGGCCTACCGCCGCACGGTGGAGGATTCCATTTACATCGCCCCGAGCATGCAACGCCGCGGCATCGGCCGCGCTCTGCTCGAGCGGCTCATCATCGAGTGCGAGGCGCGCGATTTCCGCCAGATGATCGCGGTGATCGGCGATTCAAAGAACCAAGCCGGATCGATCGCCGTGCACAAGGCCGCCGGCTTCACGCATGTCGGCATTCTCGCCGATGTCGGCTTCAAGCATGGGCGCTGGGTCGACACGCTGCTGATGCAGCGCGCGCTCGGCAGAGGCGCGAACGCTAATCCCGATTAGCTGACGACGACCAGTGAGCGGTCGATGGCGCGCAGCACGCGGTCGAGCTCATGGCCGCGCCGCAGGATCAGGCCCGTTGCCGTGATCACGCTGTAGGCGCCCTGGCGGCGCGCCAGCTTCGGATTCTTCTCGATCCGGTAGAGCGGCACTTCCGAAGAGCGGCGGAAGATCGAGAACACCGCGCGATCGCGCAGGAAGTCGATCGCGTAGTCGCGCCACTCGCCGGCAGCGACCTTGCGGCCATAAAGACCGAGAATGCGATTGAGCTCGCGTCGATTGAACGTGACTTGGTGAGCGGGGACGGAATTTACGGGACCGGTGTTCGGGGGAGCGGCGGCGAGAAAGCCGGTCGGGGCCGCGCCCCCAGGGAACTGGCTCGGATCGTTGTCGCCGTAGCTCATGCGGCGCCTCCCTTCATCCCACTGTCATGATCGCGCCGGATGCGGCTGCCGGCAAGGCCTTCCGCATGAAGGGACAAAAGCCAATCCGTTCAATCGTTTGATCCAATCACGGATTCGTTAGGCCAAACATAAAGAAGCCCTATTTCGGTCAATCGCCCGTCACCCTGGTTTGGGAAAAGGTCAGCGTTGCCTCAAGGCCCGGTTCGGTGTGGGTTTCGGATTCCTCAGCCCCCCAGCCCCCCGAAGCTCTACCGGCCGGGCCAGTTAGTTCCGCGTACGGTTCAATCCCCAACACTTTTCGGGCCGGCAGTTGCTGGCCCGTTTTTATTTTCAGCGTCGGGGAAAACGTCGAGCTATTTCAAGTGAGCTATTTCACTTGCGTCTGCGGCGCGGCAGCCGACACGGCATTCGGCAGGCTGACATAAGCAGCGCCCAGCATGGTGCTCGGGTTCGGCGCGTTGCCGGCCTGAACGACGACAGCCACCGCATCGGCGCCATCGCCCGCGACATCGGCAACGGGAACGGTCCAGGTCTGCGCCGTGCCGTTCCAGTCGCCGAGCTTCACCCAGCGACGCACCACGTTGTAGTAGGTGAGCGTACGGCCATGATTTTCGCCGCGCCCGATCGGCACCTGCACCGTCTTGCTGATCGGGCACAGCCAGACCTCGCCGGCCGGGCTCTTGTCCTTCGCCGGCGCGCTGACGGTAAGCTGACCATCAGTGACGCTGAGCGACACCGGAAGCGACAGTGTGTCCGGATTGGCCTTTGTCTGCTGGATCGCGCGCTCGATCTCCGCCTTATCGCTGCCGAGGGCCGGCGTGCGGCCATTGACCACGATCTGCGGCGTATAGATTCCGCTTTCGCCGCGCATGTGCGCGTAGGCGCGCTGCCGGTTGGTGTGACCGTGCAGCGCCAGCGTGTCTTTCCAGCCGAGATAGTCCCAGTAGTCGACCGCGAGGCTCATCGCGATGACGGAGGGGTCCTGACGCAGTTCGCCGAGCAACTTGTCGGCGGCGGGACACGAGGAGCAGCCCTGGCTGGTGAAGAGCTCGAGCACCGCGCGCGGCTCAGCAACGGCCTGCGAGGCCGCCACCAACGCGGCCCCTGCAAAGGCCGCTAGTCCCACCGCGCGGAACTTCATCCCGACTCCACTGCCCCCTCTGCCCCAACAGCTGGGTAATAGTCGTCCAGGGTAATAGTCGTCGCGACAATCACCTACCACTCACTTCGCAGTGAGCCTGGTCGCTCAGGCCGCAAGCTGACGCAGAACGTACTGCAGAATACCGCCGTTCTTAAAGTATTCGAGCTCGTCGAGCGTATCGATACGGCAAATTAACGGAACACGCTTAAGCGTCCCATCGCCGCCCACGATCTCCGCGATCAGGCGCTGGCGCGGCTTCAGCTCTCCATGCAGCCCACGAATAGTGACCTGCTCGTTGCCTTTGAGCCCCAGCGACTGCCACGACGTGCCTTCCTCGAACACCAGCGGCATCACGCCCATGCCGATCAGGTTCGAGCGATGGATGCGCTCGAAGGATTGGCAGATCACGGCGCGGATACCGAGCAGCACCGAGCCTTTGGCCGCCCAGTCGCGTGAGGATCCGGTGCCGTATTCCTTGCCGGCGAACACGACCAGCGGCACCTTCTCGGTCCGGTAGCGCATCGCCGCGTCGTAGATCGGCATCTGCTCGCGATCGGGGAAGTGCACGGAGACGCCCCCTTCGACACCGGGCACCATCTGGTTCTTCAATCGGATGTTGGCGAAAGTGCCGCGCATCATCACCTCGTGATTGCCGCGCCGCGTGCCGTACTGGTTGAAGTCCGCCGGCTTCACCTTGTGGTCGATGAGATATTTGCCGGCGGGCGAGGCCGGCCGGATCGATCCGGCAGGCGAGATGTGGTCGGTGGTGATCGAGTCGAGCAGCAGCGCCAGGATGCGCGCATCGACGATGTCGGACAGCGGCGCCGGATGCCGGCCCATGCCGACGAAATACGGCGGGTTCTGCACGTAGGTCGACTTGCGATCCCAATCGTAGGTCATGCCGCCCTTGACGCTGATCTTGCGCCAGTTGGCATCGCCCTTGAACACGTTCGCGTATTTCTTGGCGAAGATCTGCTTGGTGATGTTCTTGCGGATGAACTGATCGATCTCGCGATTGGTCGGCCAGATGTCCTTGAGGAATACCTTCTTGCCTTTCTGGTCAACGCCGAGCGGCTCCTTGGCGAGATCGACGTTCATCGATCCGGCGATCGCGTAAGCGACCACCAGCGGCGGCGAGGCGAGATAGTTGGCGCGCACGTCCGCATTGACGCGACCCTCGAAGTTGCGATTGCCCGAGAGCACCGCGCAGGCGACGAGATCATGCTCGTTGATCGCCTTGGAAATCTCCGCCGGCAGCGGTCCGGAATTGCCGATGCAGGTGGTGCAGCCGAAGCCGACGAGATTGTAGCCGAGCTTGTCGAGATCCTTCTGCAGGCCGGAGCGCTCGAGATATTCGGCAACCACCTGCGAGCCCGGCGCCAGCGATGTCTTCACCCACGGCTTGACGGTGAGCCCCTTGGCCGCGGCTTTGCGTGCCAGCAGCCCTGCGGCGATCATGACGCTCGGATTTGAGGTGTTGGTGCAGGAAGTGATCGCTGCGATCACGACATCCCCATTGCCGAGATCATGCTTGCGGCCCTCGACCGGCACGCGCTTCTTCATCTCGGCGGCCTTGTTGAACTCCTTGTCCATGGCCGTGGCGAAGCCCGATTTCACCTCCTTGAGCGCGATGCGGTCCTGCGGACGCTTCGGGCCGGAGAGCGACGGCTCGACGGAGCCGAGCTCGAGCTTGAGCACGTCGGTAAAAATCGGGTCCGGCGTGGTCTTGGCGCGGAACATGCCTTGCGCCTTGGCATAGGCGGCGACGAGCTTGACGCGGTCGCTCGTGCGCGCCGTGTCGGTGAGATATTTGATGGTGTGCTCGTCGATCGGCGAGAAGCCGCAAGTGGCGCCGTATTCCGGCGCCATATTGCCGAGCGTCGCACGATCGGCGATCGGTAGATCGACGAGGCCGGGTCCGAAGAACTCGACAAACTTGCCGACGACGCCACGCTTGCGCAGCATCTCGGTCACGGTGAGCACGAGGTCGGTGGCGGTCACGCCTTCCTTGAGCTTGCCGGCGAGCCGCAGCCCGATCACCTCAGGCAGCACCATCGACAGCGGCTGGCCGAGCATCGCGGCTTCCGCCTCGATGCCGCCGACGCCCCAGCCGAGCACCGAGAGGCCGTTGACCATCGTGGTGTGGCTGTCGGTGCCGACCACCGTGTCGGGATAAGCGACTTCAAGATTGGCGTTCTTGCCGTCGACCTTGACCTTGTCCTTCTTGGTCCAGATCGTCTGCGACAGGTATTCGAGATTGACCTGATGGCAGATGCCGGTGCCCGGCGGTACCACGCTGAAATTGTCGAATGAGCGCTGCGCCCACTTCAGGAACTTGTAGCGCTCCTGGTTCTGCCGATACTCCTCTTCGACGTTCTTCTTGAACGCCGTGTTGCTGCCGAAGAACGCGACCGAGACGGAGTGGTCGATGACGAGATCGACCGGCACCAGCGGATTGATCTTCTTCGGGTCGCCGCCGAGCGTCTTCATGGCGTCGCGCATCGCGGCGAGATCAACCACCGCGGGAACGCCGGTGAAGTCCTGCATCAGCACGCGCGCCGGACGGAAGGCAATCTCGCGATCAGACGTCTTCGTCTTCAGCCATTCGGCGACGGCTTTGATGTCGTCCTTGGTGACCGAGCGGCCGTCTTCGTTGCGCAGCAGATTCTCCAGCAGCACCTTCATCGAGAAAGGCAGCCGCGAGATGCCTTTGAGGCCGTTTTTCTCGGCGAGCGGCAGGCTGAAATAGGCGTAGGTTTTGGTCCCAACCTTGAGGGTGGTGCAGCAACGAAAACTGTCGAGCGAGGTCATGACGGCGGTTCCATTCCCGGTCGGGATGTCGGATCGATTCGGCTATAAGCCACTATGGGATCAAGGATATTAATCCTCAGGCGAGGCGCCGCAGGCCGAATTCGGCAAAAACCGCGCGGCGGGTGGGCTTATAAGGGCTTTTCCTGCCGGACGCTATATAAACGAGGGCCATCAACACGATGAGTAGGTATTCCAAAGCCGCCTCGCTAGCGTGGATGGCAGGCTGCTTCCACCTGCACCCTCAAAGGCCCCATGAAGCTCATTGCCGATAAGCTCCAGTGCCGGCGCGGGGGCCGGCTGGTCTTTGCGGATCTGAGCTTTGCGATTGCATCCGGGGAGGCGCTGGCGGTCACCGGTCGCAATGGCGCCGGCAAATCCTCCCTGCTCCGCGTGATCGCGGGGCTGGTGCGGCTCGCCGGGGGGACGCTCGGGCTCGAGGCCGGCGAAGCGGACCGCAGCATTGGCGAGCAGGCCCATTACGTCGGCCACCAGGACGCCGCGAAACCCTCGCTTTCAGTGCGCGAAAATCTCAAGTTCTGGTGCGCCTATCTGGGCAGCGGGGGTGCGCCGCTCGATCAGGCGCTCGATGCGGTGGGCCTTGGCGAGCTCGACCATCTACCGGCGGCTTACCTTTCCGCCGGCCAGAAACGCCGCCTCTCGCTCGCCCGGCTGGTTGCGGTGAAGCGGCCGATCTGGCTCCTCGACGAGCCGACCTCGGCACTCGATGCCCCCTCGCAGGACCGGCTCGCCGGCATCATGCGCGCGCACCTCGCCGATGGCGGCCTCATTCTCGCCGCCACGCACGCGCCGCTCGGGCTCGCGAACGCGCGCGAGCTTGCGCTGGGGCAAACCGCATGACCGCGCTCTTGGCGCTGTTCCTGCGCGACATGAAGCTCGCTGTGCGTGTCGGCGGCGGCGCGCTGATGGGCGCGCTGTTCTTCCTCATCGTGATCACGCTGATGCCGTTTGCGGTCGGGCCGGATCTGGCGCTGCTCGCGCGCATCGGGCCAGCCATGCTCTGGCTCGGCGCCTTGCTCGCGACCCTGCTCGCGCTCGACCGTTTGTTTGCGTCGGACTACGAGGACGGCTCGCTCGATCTGATCATGACCGGTGATACGCCGCTCGAGCTCGCCGTCGCCACCAAGGCGCTGGCGCACTGGCTGACCACTGGGCTGCCGCTGGTGGTCATCGCGCCGATCCTCGGCCTCCTGCTCAACATCGATTTCATCGCCATGGGCAGCGTCGTGTTGACGCTGCTGGTCGGCACGCCGGCCCTGACCTTCATCGGCCTCATCGGCGCGGCGCTCGCGGTGACCTTGCGCCGCGGCGGGCTTCTGCTCGCGGTGCTGGTGCTGCCGCTGACCATCCCGGTGCTGATCTTCGGCGTCATCGCCAGCAACACGGTCGTGGTCGGACCGACGCCATTCGGCCCACCTTTCACCATTCTCTGCGCGTTGAGCTTGGCGAGCCTGGTGCTCGGACCCATTGCCGCAGCCGCCGCGCTGCGCCATGGACTGGAATAAGGACCGCGCAAGCATGATCTTTCTGCTGGTGTACAAAGGCGGCCAATGGCTCTGATCGACCTCGCCAACCCGTCACGTTTCCTCGCGTTCGTGGGGCGTGTGCTGCCTTGGCTGGCGGCTGCGACGGTCATCGCCTTTGCGGTCGGGCTCAAGGCGGCCCTCTCCGTCCCCGACGATTACCAGCAGGGCGGGACAGTGAAGATCATGTTCCTGCACGTGCCCAACGCGTGGCTCGCCATGGGTTGCTGGGCGCTGATGAGCGTCGCCGCACTGGGCACGCTGGTTTGGCGGCATCCGCTCGCCGATGTCGCCGCCAAGGCGGCGGCGCCGATCGGCGCGGCTTTCACCTTCGTCTGCCTGGTTTCCGGCTCGCTGTGGGGCCGGCCGATGTGGGGCACCTATTGGGTCTGGGACGCGCGGCTCACTTCGGTGCTGGTGCTGTTCCTGATGTATCTTGGCGTGATGGCACTTTACTGGACCGCCGAAGATCCGACGCGCGGCGCGCGCGCGGCTGCGATCCTCATCCTCGTCGGCGCCATCAACCTGCCGATCATCAAATTCTCCGTCGACTTCTGGAACACGCTGCATCAGCCGGCGTCGGTGCTGCGCATGGGCGGATCGACCCTCGATCCCGCGTACCTGCATCCGCTGCTGCTGATGGCGCTCGCGTTTCTGCTCCTGTTCGTGACGCTGCATCTCGCCGCCATGCGCAACGAGATCCTGCGGCGGCGCGTGCGCACCATGCAATTGATGCAGGCGGAGGCGCGCGCATGAGCCTTGGCCCCTATGCCGACTTCATTGTCGCCTCGTATGCGGTGGCGGTGTTCGTGATCGCGGCGCTGGTGGCGTGGGTGGTGCTCGATCATCTGGCGCAGCGCCGGCTGATTGCCGATCTCGAAGCGCGCGGCATTGCGCGACGCTCCGACCGCACGGCACGGGAGCCCGCATGAGCACTGCGGCACAGAACAAGACAGCGCCGCGCCGCAATCTATTTTTGCTGCTGCCGCTGGTCATGTTCCTCGCATTGGCGGGTCTGTTCTTGTTGCGCCTGGGCAGCGGCGATCCATCGCACATCCCCTCAGCACTGATCGGCCACCCGGTACCGGAAACAGCGCTGCCGCCGATCGAAGGCCTCACTCGCGACGGCAAACCAGTCCCCGGGCTGGGCAAGGCGACGTTCGCCGGTGAGGTGACACTGCTTAATGTGTGGGCGTCCTGGTGCGTCCCTTGCCACGACGAAGCACCGCTCCTTGCCGAGCTCGCGCAGGACAAGCGCATCAGGCTCGCCGGCATCAACTACAAAGACGAGCCTGATAACGCGCGGCGCTTCCTCAATCGCTATGGCAATCCGTTCGTCGCGAGCGGCGCCGACGCCAACGGTCGCGCGTCGATCGAATGGGGCGTCTATGGCGTGCCGGAAACGTTCCTGATCGGCCGCGACGGCCGCATCGCCTACAAGCTTGTCGGCCCGATCACCGCCGGCAATCTCAACGCCGTGCTCAAGCCGGAAATCGAGAAGGCCCTGGCGAAGGCTCAGTAACGCGCGTCAGAAGTGATCCTGCTGTGGCGTGTTGCTGGCTTCATATCTCTTCATCAGCGGCATCTGCAAAGCCATGAAGATGAAGGTCAGCGGGATCACGCCGAACAGCTTGAAGCTCACCCAGAAATCGGTGCTTTGCGTGCGCCAGACGATCTCATTGAGCACCGCCAAAGCGAAGAAGAACAACGCCCAGCGCAGCGTCAGCTTGCGCCAACCCTCTTCGGTGAGATGGAACATCTGATCGAAGACGATGGCGAGCAGCGGCTTGTTGAAGATGAGGCCGCCAATGAGTGCGCCGCCGAACAGCACGTAGATGATGGTCGGCTTGAGCTTGATGAACAGCGCGTCGTGCAGGATCAGCGTCAGGCTGCCGAAGATCACGATCACCACAGCGGAGACGACCGGCATCACCGGCACGCGGCGCGTCAGTGCATAGGAGGCGGCGAGCGCCGCAACCGTCGCGACCATGAAGGCCGCGGTACCGGTGAAGATATCGAACTTGGCATTGGCGACGAAGAAGACGACGAGCGGGCCGATCTCGAGCACCAGTTTCAGGAAGGGATTGAGCGGGGCCTTGGTCATGTGTCGTGCACTATCCCTCGATTCCGGCAATTGCGCGGGCAAAATCGCGCGCAGTGAATGGGCTCAAATCGTCAACGCTCTCACCGACCCCGATGAAATGCACCGGCAGGCGGAATTTCGCGGCGATGGCGACGAGAATGCCGCCGCGCGCGGTTCCGTCGAGCTTGGTCATGACCAGGCCGGTAACGCCGGCTGTCTTCTGGAAGATCTCGACCTGCGACAACGCGTTCTGCCCGACCGTTGCATCGAGCACGAGCAGCACCGCATGCGGCGCTGTCGGCTCGACCTTCTTGACGACACGCACCATCTTTTCCAGCTCGCTCATCAGCTCGGCGCGGTTCTGCAGCCGTCCCGCCGTGTCGATCAACACGACATCAATGCCTTGGGCCTTTGCTTCGGCGATGGCGTCGAAGGCGAGCGAGGCCGCATCGGAGTTGGGCGCGCGCGCGCGCACGAGCGCGCCGACACGTTCGCCCCAGACCTTGAGCTGATCGATGGCGGCAGCGCGGAAGGTATCGCCGGCGACCAGCATCACGCTGCGGCCCTCGGCGCGAAACCGCGCCGCAAGCTTGCCGATGGTCGTGGTCTTGCCCGAGCCGTTGACGCCGACGACGAGGACGACGAAGGGCTTCGCCGCGATCGTCAGCGGGGTCGCGACGGGCGCCATCACAGTCTCGATCTCTCCGGCGACGACGGCCTTGAGCTCATCCGGCGCGATGCCCTTGTCGTAGCGGCCGTCGCCAAGCGTCTGCGCAATGCGTCCGGCGGTCTCGACGCCGAGATCGGCGCGGATGAGTGCGTCCTCGATCTCCTCGAGCGCCGCCGCGTCGAGCTTGCGCTTGCTGATCAGATCCGTGAGCGCACCGCCGAGCGAGGACGAGGTACGCTTGAGCCCGCCGCTCAGGCGGCGCCACCAGCTTTGCTTTTCCTGCGTCGCGCTGTCACTCATAAGGCGCCCGTGATAGCGGTTTCACCGATGCTTGGTAAGGGACCATGACCCCCGACGAAATGCTGGCGCGGCTCCTCTACCGCGACGGCCTGATGCTGGTGATCGACAAGCCGGCGGGCGTGCCGGTGCATCGCGGACCGAAGGGCGGGCCGAGCCTCGAGGACGATTTTGACGCGCTGCGCTTCGGGCTGCCGCGCGCGCCGGCGCTGGCGCATCGTCTCGACCGCGACACCTCCGGTTGCCTGGTGCTTGGCCGCCATCGCAAGGCGCTCGCCACCCTCGGCAAGCTGTTCAAGAACGGCAAGGTCGGCAAGACCTATTGGGCCGTCGTTGAGGGTTCGCCGCCGGCGGACGAAGGACGCATCGACATGGCGCTCGGCCGGCTCGACGAGAGCCGCGGCTGGTGGATGAAACCCGACCCGAAGGGCCAGCCGGCGGTCACCACCTGGAAGACATTGGGCCGCGCCGACGGCCTCAGCTGGCTCGCGCTCGAGCCACTCACCGGACGCACGCATCAACTGCGCGTGCATTGCTCCGAAATGGGCTTCCCGATCGTCGGCGACAACATTTACGGCCGCGCGCCGCGCCAGGGCGACCCGATCCTGCATCTGCATTCGCGCGAGATCGTGGTGCCGATCTACAAAAACAAGGGACCCGTCGCGGTGCTCGCACCGGTGCCGCAGCACATGCGCGAGCGGTTGGCAGCCTGCGGTTGGATCGAGAGTGAGACGGTCCCAGCTCAGAGCTGATCGGCCACCAGCACACGGCCTTTCGCGCCGACGGCGGTCTTGCCGGCTTCGTTGAGCACGCGCCCGCGCAACTCCACCACCTCGCCGCCGAGATGCGGCGCGTCCTTCACCGAGATGACCAGCCATTCGAGCTTGATGGTCTCGTCGGCATAGACCGGCCGCTTGAAGCGGAAGGAGAAATCGAGACCGACCATGGCGCCGCGTTGGGAGAAATGCGTCGCGGTTAGCGCCATCAGCTGTGCGGTGGTTTGCGTGCCGCTGGCGAGCGGCCGCTTGTAGCGCGTCTGCGCCGCGAAGGCGGCATCATGATGCAGCGGATTGTGATCGCCCGTGGCGCGCGCGAATGCGCTCACCTCGTTGGGCGTCAGGCGGATCTGTGACGAGAAGCGCTCGTACGGTTGGGCTCTCATGGGAACTCCCCCCGGTTACGCGATGCGATACGTGACTACGCCGCCAGCAGCCGATGCCCGTCATGTCCTGTAATGGCGACGTCGAGAATTTGCCCCGGCTCGAGCGGCGCCTTGAAGCGCACCTGCGTGAACTGCTCGGTGCGGCCGATCGCGTCGGATTCAGTGAGCACGCGTCGCTGCGTGCCGATCTCGTGCTCGAGATGCTGGCGCAGCGCCGCTTCGCCTTTCTCCCGCAGCCGCCGCGCCCGTTCTCTGATGAGGCTGCGCGCCACCTGTGGCATTCGTGCGGCAGGCGTGCCTTCACGTGGCGAGAACGGGAACACGTGCAGATGCGTGAGCCCGCATTCGTCGACGAGATCGAGTGAGCGCGCGAACATCGCCTCGGTTTCCGTCGGAAAGCCGGCGATGATGTCGCCGCCGAATACCACATCCGGCCGCAACCGCCGCACCTGATCGCAGAAGGCAATGGCGTCAGCGCGCAGATGCCGCCGCTTCATGCGCTTGAGCACGAGATCGTCGCCCGCCTGCAATGAGAGATGCAGATGCGGCATCAACCGCGGCTCGTCGGCGAGCGTATCGAGCAGATCGCGATCGGCTTCGACCGAATCGATCGACGACAGGCGCAGGCGCTCAAGCTCGGGCACGTGCTTGAGGATCTGCTTGGTCAGCGCGCCGAGCTTGGGCCGTCCCGGCAAATTTGAACCGTAACTGGTGATATCCACGCCCGTGAGCACCACCTCGCGATAACCCTTGGCGACGAGATGACGGATCTGCGCAACGACCTCACCCATCGGCACCGAGCGCGAATTGCCGCGTCCGTAAGGGATGATGCAGAAGGTGCAGCGGTGGTCGCAGCCGTTCTGGATCTGCACAAAGGCGCGCGCGCGCCCATCGAACCCGTCGACGAGATGAAGCGCAGTTTCCTTCACCGCCATAATGTCGTTGACGAGAATTTTTTCTTCGTCCGCAAGCCTGAACGCATCGGCATGCGACAACCGTGTCCAAGTGTTGCCGTCGAGCTTCTCCTCGTTGCCGATGACGCGATCGACCTCCGGCATCGTGGCAAAGCTCGCCGGCTCGGTCTGTGCGGCACAGCCGGTGACGATGATGCGCGCACCCGGCCGCTCGCGCTTGAGCTTGCGAATGGTCTGGCGCGCCTGCCGTACCGCCTCGGCGGTGACCGCGCAGCTGTTGATGATGACAGTGTCGCCGACCCCGGCGCCCGCGGCTTGGCGGCGGATCACCTCCGACTCGTATGCATTGAGCCGGCAGCCGAAGGTGATGACGTCGACGCTCACACGGCACCCGCAGCGGCAAACAGAGCCGGATCGAAGCGGCCCTCGAACTCGAACTCGATCGGGCCGGTCATCAGCACGTGACCATCGCGCTCGCGCCATTCGATCGAGAGATCGCCGCCGGGCAACGTGATCGTCACCTTACGCTCGGTGCGGCCGAGGCGCGCGGCTGCAACCGCCGAGGCACAAGCCGCGGAGCCGCAGGCCTGCGTCAACCCGGCGCCGCGTTCCCAGGTGCGGATGACGATGTGCTCGCGTGAGGTGATGTGCGCCAGCGTGATGTTGGCGCGCTCCGGGAACATCGGATGGTTCTCGAGGAGCGGCCCGAAGCGGCCGAGATCATAGGCGTTGACATCGTCGACCCAGAAGATCGCGTGCGGATTGCCCATGCTCACGACCGATGGAGAGTGGAGGATCGGCTTGTCGATCGGCCCGATCTGCAACTCGATGGCGCGCGTGTCCTCGAACTTCTCGGAGAGCGGAATCTCGTTCCACTTGAAGCGCGGCGGCCCCATGTCGACGGTGAACAGACCGTCGGCGGACTTCCAGCAATTGAGCAGACCGCTCGTAGTCTCGAACAGGATCAGGTCCTTGCCGGTTTCCTTGGCGACCAGCGAGGCGATGCAGCGCATGCCGTTGCCGCAGGCGCCCGCTTCCGAGCCGTCATTGTTGTAGATGCGCACAAAAGCGTCGGTTCCCGGCGTGCGCGCCGGATAGAGCGCCATCAGCTGGTCATAGGGTGCGCCGCTCGCCGCCGCACGCGCGTCCGCGGCGCTGATCTTGCTCGCTTCCTTGCGCAAATTGTCCTTGCGCATGTCGACGACGACGATCTCGTTTCCGAGACCGTTCATCTTGGTGAAGCTGTGGTTGGCGAGCGTGCTCATGTCGTATCCGGCCCGAGATTGGCCTGATTTATATGGCGAAGTAACGAGGATAAGCCAATAGCCGTGGTAGGGTCGCAACTGCGAATCGCCGGGCGCGCCGAAGAGCAAAACAAGAGCAAAAGGTGACCAGGATGACCCGTTTCCGTCTGGCGGCTGCATTGCTGCTGGCATTGCCGATCGCGGCCTTGCCAGCGTTGGCGCAGACGCCGCCCGCCTCCCCTCCGGCCACTTCGCCGGCTCCGCCGGCCGAAACTCCGGCCGCGCCGGCGCCGTCACCCGCACCACCCGCACCGGCTCCAGCGCCAACGCCCGCTCCGCCCGCTGTGGCGCCGGTTTTGCCGCCGTCACCGCGTCCGTCGGGCGATGCCTTCGGCGAAGAGGTGACGATGCCGGAAAAGACCATCATCTATCTCAAGGGCCAGGGCCGCTGGGACTCCGCCTTCGAGACGCTGGTCGACGCCTTCAAGTCGCTCAATCTTTATCTCGACAAACAGGGCATCAAGCCGAGCGGCCCGGCGATGACGATCTACACGCAGACCGATGACACCGGCTTCAGCTTCAAGGCCGCGATACCGGTCGCCGATCCCCCGAAAGATCCGCCCAAAGGCGATATTGCCGTCGGCCTGTCGCCGTCCGGCCACGCCTACAAGTTCGTGCATCGCGGCTCTTACGACGCCATGGACACGACCTACGAGGCGATCACCAATTTCCTCGACGATAAGGGGCTCGATGCCAAGGACCTGTTCATCGAGGAATATGTGTCCGACCCGGCGAAGACGAGCGAGGACAAGCTCGTGATCAACGTCTATGTCCCGGTGAAGTAACGCGTGAGGCGAGCGATGCGTGCGTTGGTTTTGTTGATTGCGACCCTGGCCCTCGCGCTTCCCGCGCAAGCGCAGCAGGACGCGAATTTCGACGTCATCACGGTGACCGGCCAAGCCGAGACATCGGCCACGCCCGATGTCGCCTCGCTGCACGCCGGCGTGACCAGCCAGGGCAAGAGCGCGCAGGAAGCGAGCGATACCAACAACCGCGAGATGGCAGCTGTGCTCGCCGCTCTCAAGGATGCCGGCATCGCCGAGAAGGACGTGCAGACCGCGCGGATTTCGCTGCAGCCGCTCTACGATACGTCCGCTTCGTCCGCGAACCGGGGCGGCAAGCAACGCGTCATCGGCTTTCAAGCCAGCAACCAGGTCACGGTGATGATCCGCGACATTGCCAAGCTGGCGACGGTCATCGACCGCGCGATCGGCGCCGGCGCCAATGAGATCAACGGCATCCAATTTATTGTGTCCAATCCGTCGAAGGCGCTCGATGAGGCACGTGGCGCGGCCATCGCCGACGCCAAGCGCAAGGCGGAGCTTTACGCGCAGGCTGCCGGCGTGCGGCTTGGACATCCGGTGATGATCACGGAAGACGGCGCCTCGCCGCCGCCAGTGTTCATGGGCAAGGCGATGGCCGCGCGCGCTCCGATCCCGATCGCGGTCGGGGAGCAGACGCTGCACGCTGCTGTCACCGTGAGCTTTCAATTAATGCACTGAGCCTTGATACGGGTCGCCGGATCACAAGGAGACCACCCATGAAGCTCCTTCGCATTGCCGCCGGCGCCGCATTGATCGCGGCGATCGTGGCCGGAACCTCCCCTGCAAACGCCCAAAGCGATCTCGCAGCGCTGCAGGCCGCGCGTGAGCTGGTCTTGATCGTGAGCAAGGACACCATGCGTGAGATGACGACGCAGATCGTCTCACGCATCCGCAGATCGAGCACGGGCTGCGCGCCAAAAGATCGTCGATCACCGACGATCAGCTCCGCGAACTGCGCGGCGAATTTGAGCGCATCGAGCTCGAGTTCATGGCAAACGTGATGGTCGACGCGCCGGCGATCTACGCCCGCCATTTCACGGCCGCGGAGCTGCGGGAACTGGTGGAATTCTATCACTCACCGGTCGGGGCAAAGGCTCTGCACGAGCTGCCGCAGATCGCGGCCGAAAGCATTGGCCTGATCATGCCCAAGATGCCGCAACTACAGGCGCAGGTGATGAGCGCCTTCAGCGCAGTGCTCAAGAAGAAGGGAATCGACCTTTAAGGCCAAAAACCGAGGCTTTTCGCGGGTTTTGCCGCCTTGACTTGGCCCTGCCCGGCCCCTAGTTTCCGCCCGTTCTCGCAAGAGACGTGACATTGAACCCGCCGACCGGTCCTTGAGAGGCCGGAGGCCACCGCCCGACAGCGCGATGCGCCCTCGGGCGCCGTTTTGTTTTTAGGAACCCCGTTGGGGCGACGAAAAGAGACGCGATGTTCGACAGCCTGTCGGAAAAGCTCGGCGGCATTCTCGATCGCCTGACGCGGCGCGGTGCGCTTAGCGAGGCCGACGTCGACGCGGCGATGCGCGAAGTGCGCCGCGCGCTGCTCGAAGCGGACGTGGCGCTCGACGTCACCCGCGCTTTCGTCGAACGGGTGAAGAAGGACGCTGTCGGCATCGACGTCATCAAGTCGGTGACGCCCGGGCAGATGGTGGTGAAGATCGTGCACGACGAGCTCGTGCAGACGCTGGGCGCCGAGAGCCAAGGCATCGATCTCAACGCCGCGCCGCCAGTCGCCATCATGATGGTCGGCCTGCAGGGCTCTGGCAAAACCACCACCACCGGCAAGCTCGCCAAGCGGCTGACCGATCGGCTCAAGCGCAAGACGCTGATGGCTTCGCTCGACACCCGCCGCCCGGCGGCGATGGAGCAGCTCGCCGTGCTTGGGCGCGACGCCGGCATCGACACGCTGCCGATCGTCGAAGGCCAGGAGCCGACACAGATCGCGCGCCGCGCGCTCGAAGCCGGCCGCCTCGGCGGCTACGACGTGGTGCTGCTCGATACTGCCGGCCGCACCACGCTCGACGAGGCGATGATGAGCGAGGCGGCCGACGTCAAGCGTGCCGCCAACCCGCATGAAGTACTGCTCGTCGCCGATGCGTTGACCGGCCAGGACGCGGTCAATCTGGCGAAGAGCTTCGACGAGCGCGTCGGTCTCACTGGCATCGTGCTCACCCGTGTCGATGGCGACGGCCGCGGTGGCGCCGCGCTTTCCATGCGCGCAGTCACCGGCAAGCCGATCAAGCTCATCGGCGTCGGTGAGAAGCTCGATGCGCTGGAAGATTTCGATCCGGCGCGCATCGCCGGCCGCATCCTCGGCATGGGCGACATCGTCGCGCTGGTCGAGAAGGCCGCGGCGAACATCGACGCCGAGAAGGCCATGCGCACGGCCGAGCGCATGCGCAAGGGCCAGTTCGACCTGAATGATCTGCGCGAGCAGCTCGAGGGCATGATGAAGATGGGCGGGCTCGGCGGGCTGATGAGCATGCTGCCGGGCATCGCCAAGATGAAGAACCAGATGGCCGCCGCCAATCTCGACGAGAAGGTGCTCACGCGCCAGGTGGCGATCATCCAGTCGATGACGGCGCAGGAGCGGCGCAATCCCGACGTGCTCAAGGCGAGCCGCAAGAAGCGCGTCGCCTCCGGCTCCGGCGCCAAGGTGGAAGACATCAACAAGCTTTTGAAAATGCATCGCGGCATGGCCGACATGATGAAGGCCATGGGCAGCGCGAAGCGCGGGCCGATGGCCGGCCTAGCGCAGATGATGGGCTTCGGCGGCGGCATGCCGAGCCCGGAAGAAATGGCCAAGCTCGCGGAAAAGATGCCGGGCGGAATGCCCAATCTGCCGCCGAATATGCCGAAACTGCCATCGAATTTTCCCGGCACGCCGGGCTCGCTTCCCGGGCTCGGCGGCAAGCTGCCGCCGGGATTGGGACTACCGGGATTCCCCGGACTTGGAAAAAAGAAGTAATCGAGAAAGGAACGACGACAATGTCTCTGGTTATCCGTATGGCTCGTGCGGGCACGAAGAAGCGCCCGGTCTATCACATCGTGGTCGCCGACAAGCGCGCGCCGCGCGACGGCCGCTTCATCGAACGGCTCGGCTATTTCAATCCGCTGCTGCCCAAGGAAAAAACCGAGCGGCTCAAGCTCGATCTCGAGAAGGTGAAGAGCTGGATGGCCAAGGGCGCGCTGCCGAGCGATCGCGTGATGCGCTTCCTCGATGCCGCCGGCCTGCTCAAGCGGCCGACGCGCAACAATCCGGAAAAGGCCGTGCCGCGCAAAGAGCGCAAGGCCAAGGAAGAAGCGGCGAAGGCCGCGCCCGGTGCGCCCGCCGCGGCTCCGGCTCCGGCCGCGAGCTGACGCTCGTCGTCCGTAGTCTTCCGTGGCCGACCGCGTCTGTGTCGCCCAGATCGGCGCCGCGCATGGCGTGCGCGGCGAGGTGCGGCTGTGGACGTTCACGGAAGATCCGCTGGCGGTCCTCAACTACGGGCCGCTGCACAGCGAGGACGGCAAGCGGCAGATCGACATCAAGCAAGTGCGGCCGGCGGGAAAACATCTCGTCGCCCGCATTGCCGGGATCGATGACCGCAACGCCGCCGAGACGCTGCGCAATGTGAAGCTCTATGTCGACCGCGCGCGATTGCCGCCGACGGAAGACGACGAGACCTTCTATCACGCCGACCTCGTCGGCCTTGCCGCGGTGACCGATGGCGGCGCAGCACTCGGCACGGTGACCGCTGTGCATAATTTCGGCGCCGGCGACATCATCGAGATCGCGCCGCCGGGCGGCGGCGATACGCTACTGATCCCGTTCACCGATGCCGCGGTGCCGGCGATCGATCTTGAAGCGGGACGCATGGTGGTCGTTCCCCCGCTCGAGACCGATGCGAAGGGTGATTAGGCCATGTGGCGCGCGAGCGTGCTCACGATTTTTCCGGACATGTTCCCAGGGCCGCTCGGCTTGAGCCTCGCCGGCAAGGCGCTCGCTGCGAAGCTGTGGTCGCTCGACGTGATCGACATCCGCGCGCATGCGAACGACAGGCACCGCACCGTCGACGACACGCCGGCCGGCGGCGGTCCGGGCATGGTGATGAAGGCGGACGTGCTCGCCGCCGCGCTCGACGCGATCCCCGCCGATAAGCGGCCGCGCCTGCTCATGAGCCCGCGCGGCACTCCGCTCACTCAGGCCCGCGTGCAGCGGCTCGCGGTTGACACCGGCGTGGTCATCGTCTGCGGGCGCTTCGAGGGCGTGGACGAGCGCGTCATCGCCGCCCGCCAGCTCGAAGAGGTCTCGATCGGCGATTACGTGCTGTCGGGCGGCGAGATCCCGGCGCTGGCGCTGCTCGATGCCTGCATCCGCCTCATTCCCGGCGTGATGGGCAAGGAGGCCTCCAGTACCGAGGAAAGCTTCGCCGAGGGGCTGCTCGAATACCCGCAATACACCCGCCCTCCGGTGTTCGAAGGGCTGCCGATCCCCGAGGTGCTGACCTCCGGGGACCACGCCAAAGTGGCCGCCTGGCGCCGCTCCGAGGCGGAACGGTTAACCCGGGAGCGCCGGGGCGACCTCTGGTCCGCCCATATGGCCCGGAAAGGGCTCAAAAACGCTCCAAAACCGTGATGACGACGGGGTGACAAAGCCCCGCCCATGTCGTATAGCGGCGCCGACCCGAAATGACCCAGAGACGAAACCGCGCGCTGAGGACGGCGCCGCCGACGGAGAATTCGCTATGAACCTCATCAAAGAGCTCGAGCAAGAGCAGATCGCCAAGCTGACCGCCGGCAAGGAAATCCCGGATTTCGCGCCAGGCGACACGGTGATCGTCAACGTGAAGGTGGTCGAAGGCGAGCGCACCCGCGTGCAGGCCTATGAGGGCGTGTGCATCGGCCGCTCCGGCGGCGGCCTCCACGAGAACTTCACGGTTCGCAAGATCTCCTACGGCGAAGGCGTCGAGCGCGTGTTTCCGCTGTTCTCGCCGATGATCGATTCCATCAAGGTGCTGCGCCGGGGCAAGGTCCGTCGTGCCAAGCTCTATTACCTGCGCGCGCGTCGCGGCAAGGCGGCCCGCATCGCCGAGGGCGAGGGCCATGGCGGCGGCGCGGAAGCGGCCGAGCGCGAGCCGGAGCGCGCGAAGGCCTGAAACATCAGGCCCTTCGGGAATGCATGAGGGGTCGCCACGGCGGCCCCTTTTTCTTGTGTCGGCACGGCGCTAGATACTGTCGGCACTTACAAAGCTACCGCCGGAACGGCGGCGTTGGATTGGAGCACGAGTGAGATGGCGAAGCCGCGGACCCTCTACGACAAGATCTGGGACGACCATCTGGTCGACGAGCAACCCGACGGGACCTGCCTCATTTATGTCGATCGGCATCTCGTACATGAGGTGACTTCGCCGCAGGCCTTCGAAGGATTGCGCTTGAGCGGCCGCAAGGTGCATGCGCCGGAGAAGACACTCGCTGTCGTCGATCACAACGTGCCGACCACCGATCGGACGAAGCCCAATCCCGATCCGGAGAGCGCCGAGCAGATCGAGACGCTCGCCCAGAACGCCAAGGACTTCGGCATCGAGTACTACAACGAGTTCGACGAGCGTCAGGGCATCGTGCACATCATCGGCCCCGAGCAGGGCTTCACGTTGCCGGGCACCACCATCGTGTGCGGCGACAGCCACACCGCGACGCACGGCGCCTTCGGCGCGCTCGCCTACGGCATCGGCACCTCGGAAGTCGAGCACGTGCTGGCGACGCAGACGCTCATTCAGAAGAAATCGAAGAACATGCGCGCAGTCGTCGACGGCAAGCTGCCGGACGGCGTCACTGCCAAGGACATCATCCTCGCCATCATCGGCGAGATCGGCACCGCAGGCGGGACCGGCTACGCGCTCGAATATGCCGGCGAGGCGATCCGTTCGCTGAGCATGGAAGGCCGCATGACCGTCTGCAACATGTCGGTCGAAGGCGGCGCCAAGGCCGGCTTCATCGCGCCCGACGAGAAAGCGTTCGCTTTCCTCAAGGGCCGCCCCAAGTCGCCGCAAGGCAATCTGTGGGACGAAGCGATGCGCTATTGGGAGACGCTAGTCTCCGACAACGGCGCGCATTTCGACCGCGAGATCAAGCTCGACGCGGCGAAGCTGCCGCCGCTGGTGACCTGGGGCACCAGCCCCGAGCAGGTCATCTCCATCACGGGTCGCGTGCCGACGCCGTCCGACATTGCCGACGAGAACAAGCGCGCGGCGGCCGAGCGCTCGCTCGGCTATATGGGCCTCAAGGGCGGCGAGAAGATCACCGATATCAAGATCGATCGCGTGTTCGTCGGCTCCTGCACCAATGGCCGCATCGAAGACCTGCGCGCCGCGGCGCGCGTGGTCGAGGGCAAGCGCGTCAATGCCGGCGTCAACGCGATGATCGTGCCTGGCTCCGGGCTGGTGAAGGCGCAGGCGGAAGCTGAAGGGCTCGACAAGATCTTCACGGCCGCGGGCTTCGAGTGGCGTGAGCCGGGCTGCTCCATGTGCCTCGCCATGAATCCGGACAAGCTGGCGCCGGGCGAGCGCTGCGCTTCGACATCAAACCGCAACTTCGAAGGCCGCCAGGGCTACAAGGGCCGCACGCATCTGGTGTCGCCGGCGATGGCCGCGGCGGCCGCGATCGCGGGGCACTTCGTCGACGTGCGCGACTGGCACTGACGCACCTGCCACACAGCATCGCTCAATGAAAAAGGCCCGCCACGCGGCGGGCCTTTTGTCATCTTGCGCGGCTTACCACCAGGTTCCGATGAACGGGAAGAACGGGAACGGATGGTAGGCCGGGCCGTAGGCGTAATACGGGCCGGGCTCGTAGGCATAAGAGTCGTACGGATACCCCGCATAGCCACCATAGTAGCCGTAGCGATAGTAGTGATGATGGCGACGATAGTAATGCCGCGCACTCAGCGTGGTCGTGGTCGCCGGCGCCGTCACCGTTGTCCTGCTGACAGTCGCCGCGGAAGCCGGCGCGCTCATGCCGGCGAGTGCCAGAATCGCGACCGCTGGGAATGCAGCTAAAGCTCTACGCATGGTTCGCTCCTTCCGATGTGCGCCCCGTATGTCGGGGACAACACCGCAAGGCGGTGAGCGGTTTCGCCGCTCACCGGCATTTGCATGCGCGCATGCGTTGTGTGGATGCGCTTAGAGGCCCCACCAGAACGGTGGAACCGGGCCGCCCGGCCAGTAGTAGTAGCCGAGATCCTTGCGCGGGGCGTAGGGATCGCGCGTCGGACACGGCCATCCGATGCGGCAGCTGTAACGGTAATAGCGATAGTGATGCCGATAATGACGGCGGCCTTCGTAGCCGTCGGCGCTCAGCGTTGTGACGCTGCCCGCGGCAACCGCCGATTCACTCTTCAGCGTGCTCGCCGTCGCAGCCGACGGCAGCGCGAGGGCCAAACCAGCCGAGGTCAACAGCGCAAGAATAAGCTTGTCCATTGGTCATCCTTTCAATGCGCGTGCAGTCACAACGCGAATACCAAAGGGCCGTTTCCTAGCGTGCGCCAATCACAAGCGTGCGACGCCGGATCGCGCGGACGAAACTGCTAATCCCACCAGCAGCGCATCTGCGGCACGATCACCGGGCCGCTGACGCGGTATTCGCGCGCCAGCCAGGACTGACAGATGCGCTTGGAATTGGGACCGGGCTCGCGGCGCGGATAAACATAAATGCGCGTGGTCGCGCGTCGCGGCCGCACGTCGGGCGTCGGCGCTGTCGTCACCTGGTCCTGCGCCGTTGCCGCAGGCGGCAGCGCAAACGCCCCGCCGAAGGCTGTCGCGATCACCAGACATGCCACAAATCCCGATCGCATCGCGCTTTCGCCCCGATTTGGATGGTTAACGGTCGCTTATTGCCGGCGCGCCGTCAACGGCTGCAAACCGCCTTGGTTGGCCTCTTTTCGTCGCTTACAACCAGCGCATGACGACCTCCTCCGACGCGCTGGCCTGGCAGACACGCAAGGCCCCCTCGCTTGCCGAGCTGGAAGCCCTGGCGCACGAAGCCTATGGGCGGCTGCCGCAGCATTTCCGCGCGCTGTGCGAGGGCCTGGTCATTCAGGTCGACGACTTTCCGATCGACGAGGTGCTCGACAGCATGAAGGCTGAGAGCGAGTTCGATCTGCTCGGCCTGTTCCAGGGCGTCGGGCTGCCGTTCCGCCACGAATCCGATCCGCTGCAGATGCCGAACATGATCTGGCTCTATCGCCGGCCGATCCTCGATTATTGGGCGGAACATGAGGAGAGCCTTGGCGCCATCGTCACCCACGTGCTGGTGCACGAGATCGGCCACCATTTCGGCCTCTCCGACGCCGACATGGAGGCGATCGAGGCGGGCACGAAGTGACGATCAGCGGCGTGAATGGATCAATGCCAAGTCTGCGTTTGACCGGTGGGAATCATCGTGAAATAGTTTAGTTACGAACGAAACCATCGGAGCCATGCATGATCGTCACCGTGTTTCGCTCCCGCCTGCGGCCCGGCCTGCGCGAGGAGTATGTGGCGCTGGTCGAGCGCATGGTCGAGATCGCCGCCACCATACCGGGCTACATCGCGCATAAGGGCTTCTTCGCCGAGGACGGCGAGCGCGTGACCATTGTCGAATTCGAGCACGAGGAAGGCCAGCGCGCCTGGCGCATGCATCCGGAGCACCGGGAGGCGCAGAAGAAGGGGCGCGAGATCTACTACGACGCCTACAGCGTGCAGGTCTGCGAGGTGAAGCGGGCCTCGAAGTTCGACCGCAAGGCCACGCAAACGGCAGCCGAGTAGACCTCCACCCGGCCGAATCCGGCAACGAACCCATGCAGTTGCGGCCTTGACCTGCGGCGTCGAGGCCTTATGACAGTCACATCTCGGATCGAGCCAGATTTAGAGCCCATGGACAAATTCACGGTTCTCGAAGGCGTCGCAGCGCCGGTGCGGATCATCAATGTCGACACCGACATGATCATCCCCAAGCAGTATCTGAAGACGATCAAGCGCACCGGTCTCGGCAAGGGCCTGTTCTCGGAGCAGCGCTATCGCGACGACGGCAGCGAGAACCCGGATTTCGTGCTCAACAAGCCGGCCTATCGCAAGGCCAAGATCATCGTCGCCGCCGACAATTTCGGCTGCGGTTCCTCGCGCGAGCATGCGCCCTGGGCACTGATGGATTTCGGCATCCGCTGCGTGATCTCCACCTCGTTCGGCGACATCTTCTACAACAACTGCTTCAAGAACGGCATTCTGCCGATCCGCGTGTCGCCCGACGACCTGGACAAGCTGTTCGACGACGCCGACCGCGGCTCCAATGCCACGCTCACCGTCGATCTGGAGAAGCAGGAAATCCGCGGTCCCGATGGCGGCACCGTGAAATTCGAGATCGACGCGCATCGCAAGAAGTGCCTGCTCGAAGGCCTCGATGATATCGGGCTCACCAAGGTGAAGCAGGGCAAGATCGACAGCTTCGAGCAGCAGGCAAAGGCCGAGCGCCCGTGGATCTAGCCAGGCTATCGCTCTCCCGATTGCTTCGGAGAGCGTCGCTGTCGCCGCCCATCATTTTCGGTATCGCTCTCGCGCTCATGGCGCTGCTCTCCGGCGTGGCCCCGGGCCAAGCGCAGCGCACGAGCTATCAAGGCATTGCCGACTGCTCACGGCGCGGCGCCGTGCAGTTCCGCCGCCACGATACGAGTTTCCGCCGCTTCCTCATCGATCGCGCCAGTGTCGTCGAGGATCGTTATTCGATGATGGCGGGCAACCAGTACATCGCCATGGTCTATTCGGGAACGGCGACCTACGAGACCACCGCCGGCGCGCGCAAAGTGCTGTTCGTCTGTTTGCATGGCGGCCCCGATCGTGGCGCCGTGTTCGTGTATACGGTGCCGCAGTAACGCATTCAGCTTGCCGCGATCGCTTCAGCGATCATGACCGTGCGTCGCGCCATCTCCGCATGCAGCCGCTCGACCATGCGGCCATCGATCTGCACCACGCCCTTGTCCTTGTTCTCCGGCAGATCGAACGCTGCGATCATCTTGCGTGCCTGCGCCACTTCTTCCGCGCTGGGCGAGAAGGCCGTGTTGCACGGCTCGATCTGACTGGGATGGATCAGTGTCTTGCCGTCAAAGCCGAGGTCGCGCGCCTGCGCGCATTCGGCGGCGAAGCCCTCGGCATTGCCGATATCGTTGTAGACGCCGTCGAGCACCTCGATGCCGACATTGCGCGCCGCGATCACGCAGGCGCTGAGCCAGGGCAGCATCGGCGCGCGGCCGGGAACGATGCGAGCGCGGGTCTCCTTGGCGAGATCGTTGGTGCCGAGCACGAAGCCCGACAGCCGCGTCTCCGAATCCGTCGCCGCCTCTGCGATGTCACGGATGTTGAGGATGGCGAGCGGCGTCTCGATCATCGCCCAGACCCGCGTCTTGTGGTCGGTGCCCATGTCGAGAAGCCGCCGGCCAATCATCTCCAGCTGCTCCGAGCTCGACACCTTGGGAACAAGGATGGCATCGGGCGCGGCATGTGCGGCGGCGCTGAGGTCGTCGGCATGCCAGGCGGTGTCAACGCCGTTGACGCGAATGAACACCTCGCGGCGTCCAAAGCCGCCGGCTTTCACAGCGTCGACGATCTGCTTGCGCGCGCTTTCCTTGGCGTCCGGCGCAACCGAATCCTCCAGATCGAGAACGACGCCGTCGGCCGGCAGCGTGCGCGCCTTTTCCAGCGCCCGGGCATTGGAGCCCGGCATATAGAGCACGCTGCGGCGCGGACGAATGGTCATCTCAGCTCTCCCCTCGCAAGTCTTCCCACACTACCGGCGCGGCAACGCGCATGCCACTGTCAAGGGCGATGAGCGCGAATGCTGCGGACATATGGCTCGCCGGCGTCGACGGCTGCCGCGGCGGCTGGGTGGCGGCCTTCGTACGGCCGGCAGGCGACTGCGGCGTCGTTCGTGCCTATCCGCGCTTTGCCGATGTCCTCGCCGCAGCTGAAACACCGGCGATCGTCGCCGTCGACATCCCGATCGGACTGCCTGAACGCACTGGCCATGGCGGGCGCGCGGCGGAGAACGCAGTACGTTCACTGCTCGGCGCGCGGCAATCGGCGGTGTTTTCCGTGCCCTCGCGCGCGGCGATCGCTGCCGCGGATTATCGCGAGGCCTGCGGCATCGCGTTTGCCACGTCCGATCCGCCGCGCAAACTGTCCAAGCAGCTGTTCATGATCGCGCCGAAAATCCGCGAGGTCGATGCGTGCCTGCGCGGCGGTGCGGCAGCCGCCAGGCGGACGTTCGAGGTCCATCCGGAACTCGCGTTCTGGCGCCTCAATGGCCAGCGCGCGTTGGAGGAGCCGAAAAAGGTGAAAGGCCGCTGCTACGAGCCGGGCCTGACACTTCGCCGCACCCTGCTCCGGAATGCGGGACTCCCACCCGCCCTGATCGAGCACCCGCTTCCGCCAGGCGTCGCGGCCGACGATCTGCTCGATGCGCTCGCCTGCGCGGCGATCGCGCGGCGCCTTCATGCCGGCAGCGCAAGGCCGTTCCCCGATCCGCCGCCGCGCGACGTTTTTGGCTTGCCCATGGCGATCTGGGCATGACAAGAAAATCCCTATGACCGCGTTCCCCCAGCGCCTCGTCGACGGCTACCGCGCCTTTGTCGGCGGCCGCCTGCACACCGAGCAGGACCGCTATCGCGAGCTCTCGGAGATCGGGCAGTCGCCAGAAACCATGGTCATCGGCTGCTGCGATTCCCGCGTGTCCCCCGAGGTGATCTTCAATGCGCGGCCGGGCGAGTTATTCGTCGCGCGCAATATCGGCAACCTGGTACCCGCCTATACGCCTGACGGTGCGCAGCGCGCGATGTCGGCCGCGCTCGAATTTGCCGTCCAAGCCCTGAAGATCAAGCATCTCGTGGTGCTCGGCCATGCGCAGTGCGGCGGCATCCGTGCTTACGTGGAGCCCGGCGCACCCTTGTCGCCTGGCGACTTCATCGGCTCCTGGATGCAGATCATCGAGCCGGCGGCGAAGGCGCTGGGCCCGCGGCGCGCGGACGAGACATTGGACGCTTACGCCTCGCGTCTCGAGCAGGCGGCGATGCGCACGACATTGCAGAATCTGATGACGTTTCCCTGCGTGCGCATCCTGGTCGAGCGCGGCAAGCTGAAATTGCACGCCGCTTATTTCGGCGTCGCTGACGGCAGGCTCCTCGTGCTCGATCCGGCAAGCGACCGCTTCGTCCCGATCGCCGCCGAGGAGCACGCGCGCGTGTTCGCGCAGCCGCGGTTCTGATTTCGTCGGCTCGACTACTTCAGGAACAAGTAGGTGGCCGTGTAGGGCACACGCTCCTCGCGGCCGGCCTGATCTTCTCCAGCGGCCTGCGGCGCCAACCCGCCCGTCGTGGCGATGCGCAAGATCGCCCGCGCTGGCGTGAACAGGCCATTGCCATCGCGCGATTTGATGTCGAGCAGCAGCCACGGGATCGCGCCGCTCGGCGATTGCGCGCTGGCCTTGGGCGCACCAACGATCTTACTGCCGTCATGCGCTTCCCACGTCGGCCCGCCATAGTGCTTGCCGATCGGCGTTTTGGCGAGGTCGAAGAGTAGTGCGTCGGGCCCTTTGTGCGCCCAGACCCAATCTTCCGACGCATTTTGTTCGCAGCGATAGATCTGCACGCCCGTCGCCGGCACCTCCAGATAGACGCTGAGGTCTTGCGGCCTGAGCGCATCCGGCAGATCGGCGGGCAACATGTGCGCTCGCTTAAGCTGCTTTGCGCTTGGCTTCGATCAGCTTGCGGTTGATCAGCACTTCCGCGATCTGCACCGCATTGAGCGCGGCGCCTTTGCGCAGATTGTCGGAGACGACCCACATTTCCAGACCGTTGTCGATGGTCGGGTCTTCCCGCAGCCGGCTGATATAGGTCGCGTCCTCGCCGGCGCACTCGTAGGGCGTCACGTAGCCGCCCGGCTCACGCTTGTCGATGACCACGCAGCCCGGCGCGTTGCGCAGGATGTTGCGCGCCTCGTCGGCGCTGATCGGATTTTCAAACTCGATATTCACCGCCTCCGAGTGGCCGATGAACACTGGCACCCGCACGCAGGTGGCAACGAGCTTGATCTTGGGATCGAGGATCTTCTTGGTCTCGACCACCATCTTCCACTCTTCCTTGGTGAAGCCGTCGTCCATGAAGACATCGATGTGCGGAATGACGTTGAACGCAATCCGCTTCGGGAATTTCTTGGTCTCGATGTCGTCGACCGTGTAGACCGCCTTGGTCTGCGCGAACAGCTCGTCCATCGCATCCTTGCCGGCGCCGGACACCGACTGATAGGTGGCGACGACGACGCGCTTGATGGTGGCGCGGTCGTGCAGCGGCTTGAGCGCCACGACGAGCTGCGCCGTCGAGCAGTTCGGATTGGCGATGATGCCCTTCTTGCGGAAGCCTGAGGCGGCGTCCGCATTCACCTCGGGCACGATCAGCGGCACGTCGGGGTCCATGCGCCAGGCCGACGAGTTGTCGATCACCACCGCGCCCGCCGCCGCGATCTTCGGCGACCATTCCTTCGAGACCGAGCCGCCCGCCGACATCAGGCAGATGTCGATGTCGGAGAAATCATAGTTATCGAGAGCTTTCACCTTCAGGGTCCGATCGCCGAACGAGGCTTCCACGCCCTGGCTTTTGCGCGACGCGAGCGCCACCACCTCGTCGGCGGGGAAGGCCCGCTCGTCGAGAATGTTCAGCATCTCACGGCCCACATTGCCGGTGGCTCCAACCACTGCGACCTTGTAACCCATTGTTAACTCTCCAGAAAAATTCCACCCAGTGGTCTAGTCCTACCGCAACCGGGCGGAAGGCGCTTCTAGGCGAGAACGGATGCAAAGACAACGACGTCTTCAGGGAGACGTGCCGTGCATCCGGCCTTGCGCGACTGGCGCGATGAGGTCCATTCCACACTGTTACGCTTGATCGCGTATTTGTGTGGTCTTGCGGTTTTGTCCATCGCCGCGGCGCATGTTTTTCGCCCACCTCCGCCCGATGTCGTCGTCATCGAGAAGCCGAAGGCGGAGTGGACCGAGGTCGAACGTCCTTATCCCGCGTTCTCCCTAATCATTCCCGAAGCCGCTGACGCGCCGACGAGCTACGCCATCAAGCGCCATCTCACCGGCGGCGGCCGCAAGGACATCATCGCGCTGGGCGATCCGAACGGCACCGCGCCCTATCTGCGCGTCGAGGTCTATAGGCCGGGCAGCGAGCTCGAGGCGTTCCCCGATGCGACGACCGAGATCGCGAGCCGCACACGCGAGATCGGCGCCGACGACGTGACAGCGAGTGCGGAGCCCGTCGTCACCAAGTTCGGGCCGATGACCGTCGTGCCCTTCGTAACCAAAGACACGCCACGCAGCTGCCTCGGTTTCGTGCGCCACTTCGACGAGCCGCGCCTCGCCATCATCGGTTGGTTCTGCCACGGCGGGGCCGAAGCCATCGAGCGCTCGACGCTGGCCTGCGCCCTCGATCGCTTCTCGCTGATCTCGGCCGGCAGTGAGCCGAAGGTCACCGCGCTGTTCGCGCGCGCCGAGCTGCAACGCGCTTTCTGCGGCCAGCGCGATCCGATCCTGGCGCCGACACCGAAATACAAGGCGCTGTGGGCGGCATTGCCGCACCACGCTTCGACGGTGAAGCCACACAGCGGATTGCGCGCTTACGCGCGTCAATTTCCGTAGTTCTTCGCCGAATTCGACCAGCTATACAATCAGAGGTGCACGAGGGTTCGGCTGATCAGCACGAGCACCACGAGCAGCACGACGCCGAGTGATAGGCTCCAGCCGATCAGCTTCTTCTCGATCGGCAGCAGCGGCTCGTGCGCCATCGTCCGCATTTCGTCGGCGATGTTGGGTGGCTGTTGCGACATGACAATCTCCCTTTAGCTCACGAGTGGCGGCTTCACGCCGGCAAAGAACAGCAGCGCGATCACCAGCCCCACCCAGATCACGAAGCCGAATAGGCAGAGCAGATAAACTGCCGCCAGCCGCCCGATGCCTTCCTGCCACAACCGGCGGAAGTCGCTGGCGACGCCGATCGTGAAGAATGTCAGCACGAAGAAGATGCCGCGGAAGGTATTGGCTTCGCCCATGGCCGCTTTTACCTGCGCGACCACAGGCGCCGACGCGGTGAGCGCGACCAAGAGGATGATCGCGAAGGTGATCACATAGCCGAGCACGAATTTCGGGAAGCGTTGCCAGATTTCCCGTACTTGCACGACATCGCCAGCGCGCACCTCGATATGCTTGGTCCAGATATAGGCCAGCACGAAGGCCCAGATGCCAATGAAGATGTCGATGAACACCTTCACCGTCGCCGCGGTGCCGAGAATCCAGCCGGGCTGGTATTTGATGCCCGCGGCTGCGGCCTTGGCGAGGATCAGCCCCTCGGTGATGGCGCCGCTCGCCACAGCCGCGCCATCGGTTTTCACTGACAGCGCCATCCAGGCGCCCGCGGCCATCGGCTGCTGATCGAGGAAGCTGCCGGCAATGAATGGCAGGATCAGCAATTCGACGACCGCAAAGACGACGACCAGCGAAGAAACCATGATCGGCACGACCGGCCGCGCGCGGATGGCGCCGCCAGTGGCGATCGCCGCAGAGACGCCGCAAACCGAAATGCCGGAGGCGAGCGGCGCCGCCCATTCGCGGCTGAAACCGAACCAGACGCGCGCGACGTAATAGACGACCGACCAGAAGATCAGATAGGCGACGATGATCGAGGCGAGGCCGAGGAACATCAGTTGCGTGGCCAGCGCAAGCTTCTCGGCGGAAACGATGCCGAGGAAGCCGCCGAGGATGACGATCGCAATCTTGATGTAGAGCTCCGGCCGAATCGCCTCCTTCATCCATGCCGCCAGTCCGGGCAGGAAATTTCCGACGATCAGTCCGGCGATGAGTGCCACCACGAAGCCGCCCTCGTTGGTCAACCGCAGCGACCACGAGATGCCGAACTTCTGCATGTCAGCCGGCGTGTTCGCGGCGAAGTTCGCGTAGCTGCCGACGATCCAAGAGGCGTAGGCCAGCCAGAACACAACGGTGAAAGCGAGTGCGAAGCGGCCGATATTGACATTCAGCGCCGCGGCGCCCGCGGTCATCAGCACCAGAAGTCCAACATAGGTGGCGATCAGCGCGCCGACGCCGCCGAGACCAGCGTAAGCCTTCGAGACCGGCGCCAGCGCCTTGCTCAAGTCGGTCCACACGCTTGTGGTGACCACCCAACCGAGCACATCGACGCCCGCGACCATTCCAAGCGCCAGCACGAACACCAAAAGGCCGATGATGAGCGACAACCAGTCTTCGTTGAGGCCGCTACTCTTGCCGTTCATTGTCTCCCCCCGGAAAGCTGACAAGCGAGGTTGCACAAGCAGCAACCGTCTCCCGCTCGATGATTATTCTAGTGTACGCGTACTGGCGATTTCTCCCACAGTTGAGCCTTTTGCAGGCTTCTTCCTGTGGTCGAAGCGTAGCCCGCGAGAACTTTTTTGCAAATATTCATTTTCCGCTAACTGAGAGGCGGAACGCACAGCTCGCATCGGCCGTTGATTTCGTTGCCTTGTGCCGCAGTGCGAAAGCGGACTACAGTGCGGCGTCAAATCGGGACTGAGGAAAAATCATGCGTTTCAGGACGTTTGCCGCCATCGTCGCAGCCCTTGGCGCATGCGCCTTGCTGAGCGCGCCCGCCGATGCCGCACCGCGCAAGAAGGTCCGGGTCGTCGGTGCCGGCCACACCCTTTACGTCGTTCGGGGCGAGGACGGGCGCACGCGCACCCGCATCATCGTGCAGCGCCGCTCCTATCTCGATGCCGGCACCGAAGTGCTGCCGGGTGAGCGCAAATACACCGACTACGTGCTGCCGCCGAACTACGAGACCTTCTCGGTGCTGCCCGGCTCGGTCAATCACGCCGGCTTCCAGAATCCGAAATGGCCGCTGCCGGGTCCATTCGATTTGATGAGCAATCACGCGCCGTGAGCCGTCGCTTCAGCAGTGGAATAAAAGAACGCGGCCGCCCTGGCTGCGTTTTTGTTTCTTGCGTCGACGTCCGCAACTGTTGCGACTGAGACACGCACATTCGACGACTGTTGCATTGGGCAAAAACGACACTTGCAACCTGCGCGGGCTTCATCCATAAGCGCGCTCCTTCGCGAGGACTCGGGTTCGGACTTGTTGTCCGACTGGCGCATGCCGCTCTGCGGTGATGTGTTCCGCCGAACGAAGACAGCTGGTCGTTTAGCTTATGGAAAGCGCCGGAGAGATCCGGAGAGCCTGGTTCGATTCCAGACCGACCAAACGAGGATAGCTCAGAGGTAAGAGCAGATGATTGGTAATCATCGTGTCGCGGGTTCGATTCCCGCTCCAACGCTCCGGTTCAGCCTAATAAGCTGACTCCACTGAAGGGAACCGGACGCGCGCTTCAGTCGCGGTCCGGCCGTTTTGCCGCAAGGCATTCCGTCCGAACTTAGACACCACGAGATCGGCTCTGCGCCGAGGCGGATATCGCCTGCGCCGATGCCGGGCTAAGCCTTCGTCTCGCGCCACGGCGCGATGCGAAACGCATGCGCTCGGCATCGCACAGGCTCAAGCTTCGGCCCGCCGTGATTGCGGGAAGACGCGTCCGGGACCCACGTCCTCGCAAACGAAGCAGCACGCGGCGGCATCATGCCGACGCGGCAACGAAGGAGACGTGTCATGTTCTGGATGCTGCGCGTGACGGTGAAGGATGGCGAGCGCGCCTTCCTTCTGCGCAACGGTCGTGTCGAGCGTGTGCTCGCGCCCGGCCGTCACCGGCTGTTCGGCTGGAAGCGGACGCTGACGGTCGAAACCTATCAGGTCGTGCGTGCGGAATTCCCCGCCGATCGGTTCGCCGTGCTCAAGGCGGCGCGGCCCGATCTCGCGGCGGAGCTGTTCGAGCTGGTCGAGACGCGGGCGGATGAGATCGCCATCGTCAGCCTCGACGGCCGCCCGACGCACCTGATGGGCCCGTGGCAGTCGCGCGTGTTCTGGAAGGTCGCAACCACCGTCGATGTCGAGCGCATCGACGTGACCAGCGACCGGCGCCTGCAGCCGCGTCACGCGAGCATCACCGCGCGTGAGCGCGCTCTGCTCGTCGCCGAACACGTGGTCGAGAACGACGAGGCCGGCCTGCTCTATGTCGACGGCCGCTTCACCGAGCGGCTCGCGGCCGGCCGGCATGCGTTCTGGACCGTCGGCCGCAAGGTCGAGGTCAAGCGCCTCGACCTGCGTCCGCAGGCCCTGGAAATCACGAGATGCTGACCAAGGATCGCATCGCCCTGCGCGTGACGCTCACCGCGTTCCGCCGGATCGTTGATCCGGAGCGTGCAGTGGCGACCACGCCCGACGTGGATGCGTGGCTGTACCGCCTGGTGCAGTTCGCGATCCGCGAAGCAGTCGCGGGCCGAACGCTCGACGAGGTGCTTTCGGCGCGCGGTGTGCTCGACACTGAGCTGCGCGACTACGTGCGCGAGCGCGTGGCCGACAGCGGTGTCGAGGTAACGGAGCTCGGTGTGAAGGACGTGATCCTTCCCGGCGAAATCCGCGAGCTGGTGAACAAGGTGGTGGAGGCGGAGCGGACCGCGAAGGCGAACCTGATCCGCCGCCAGGAGGAGACTGCGGCAACGCGGTCGCTGCTCAACACCGCCAAGCTGATGGAGGAGAACCCGCTCCTCCTCCGGCTGAAGGAGCTCGAGTCGCTCGAGCGGCTGGTCGAGAAGGTCGGCCGCATCGATCTGCACGCGGGCGAGGGCGCAGGCCTTGATGCGCTCATCACCAAGCTCGTGCGCCTGAAGGCGCCCGAGACTGCGTAGACGACGAAGGGCCGCCCACAAGGCGGCCCTTCACATTTTCGGCCAGCACCGGCCCTACGCCGCGAGCTTTTCCATCTCTGCCAGGATCGCATCGCCCATCGCGCGGGTGCCGACGACCGTCGAGCCCTCGCTCTTGATGTCGGCGGTGCGCAGGCCTTTGGCGAGCGTCGCGGCGATCGCCGCATCGATCAGGTCGGCTTCCTTGCCCATGTCAAAGGAATAGCGCAGCGCCATGCCGAACGAGGCAATCATGGCGATGGGATTGGCGAGCCCCTTGCCGGCGATATCCGGCGCCGATCCGTGCACCGGCTCATAAAGCGCTCGGCGCGTCTTGGTCTTGACGTCGACCTCGCCGAGCGAGGCCGACGGCAGCATGCCAAGCGAGCCGGTGAGCATCGCCGCGATATCGGAGAGGACGTCGCCGAATAGATTGTCGGTGACGATGACGTCGAACTGCTTCGGGTTGCGCACTAGCTGCATGGCGCCGGCATCCGCCAGCATGTGCTCGAGCTGCACGTCCTTGAATTCGCGCGCGTGCGTCGCCGTCACCACCTCGTTCCAGAGCACGCCCGTTTTCATGACGTTGCGCTTCTCCATGGAGGTGACCTTGTTGCGCCGCTTGCGCGCCAGCTCGAAGCCGACGCGGGCGATGCGCTCGATCTCGTAGGTGTCGTAGACCTGCGTGTCGACCGCGCGCTTCTGCCCGTTGCCGAGATCGGTGATCGTCTTCGGCTCACCGAAATAGACGCCGCCGGTGAGCTCGCGCAGGATGATGATGTCGAGCCCGTCGACAAATTCGCGCTTGAGGCTCGATGAGTCGGCGAGCGCCGGATAACAGATCGCCGGGCGGATATTGGCGAATAGCGCAAGATCCTTGCGCAGACGCAGCAGCCCGGCTTCGGGCCGCGCCTCATACGGCACCTTGTCCCATTTGGGCCCGCCGACGGAGCCGAAGATCACGGCATCGACCGCCTTGGCCTTGGCCACCGTCTCGTCGGTGACGGACACGCCGTGCGCATCATAGCAGGCGCCGCCGACCAGCCCTTCCTCGGTGGCAAAGCGGTGCGGGCCGCGCTTGTTGAAGAATTCGATGATCCGCTTCACCTCGGCCATCACTTCCGGGCCAATGCCGTCGCCGGGGAGCAGGAGCAGATTGTGGGTCGCCATACGCAGTACCTCGTTGCCTCCAAGGGGTCGCGCGGAGTGCTAAAGGGCGGCCGTCGAGTTGGCAACTGGGCAAGGCGCGGCCTGGAGCGGATACTCTGCGGATGCACCGCGTTAAGCGCCAAAGGAGCGCGGAATGACGGATCGGCCGCAGGTGGTCATTGTCGGCGCCGGATTTGGCGGGCTCGAGGTGGTGAAGGCGCTGCGCAAGGCGCCGGTGGACATTCTCGTCCTCGATCGCCAGAACCATCACTGTTTCCAGCCGCTGCTTTATCAGGTCGCGACCGCAGCCTTGTCGCCAGCGGACATCGCCTGGCCCATCCGCCACATCCTGCGCGGACAAACCAATGCCACGGTGCTGATGAGCGAGGTTCGCGGCATCGATGCCGAGAAGAAGATACTGCGCACCAGCACGGGCGACGTGCGGTATGACACCCTCGTGCTCGCAACCGGGGCAACGCATTCCTATTTCGGCCACGAGGACTGGGCTCAATTTGCGCCAGGGTTGAAGCAGATCGAGGACGCCACTCGCATCCGCCGCAGCGTGCTCATCGCCTTCGAGCGTGCCGAGCTGCAGCACAACCCAACTGATTTGGAGCGGCTGCTCACCTTCATTATCGTCGGCGGCGGCGCGACCGGCGTGGAAATGGCCGGCGCAGTCGCCGAAGTGGCGCGGCAAACGCTGGCGATGGATTTCCGCCGCATCGATCCACGCAGCGCCCGCATCGTCCTGATCGAGGCGGGGCCCCGCCTGTTGCCGGCGTTTCCGCAGGACATGTCGGACTATGTGCGACGCAGCCTCGAACGCATGGGCGTCGAGGTGAAGCTCTCGACCATGGTCACCAAATGCGATGCCCAAGGGGTCGACACGCAAGGCGGCCGCATCGATGCAGGCACCATCGTCTGGGCGGCCGGCGTCGTCGCTTCACCCGCGGCGCAGTGGCTCGGTGCCGATCACGACCGTGCCGGACGCATCAAGGTCAACGACGATCTGACCGTGCCCGGCCATCCCGACGTTTTCGCCATCGGCGATACCGCGACATTGAGCGGTCAGCAGGTGCCAGGCATTGCGCCAGCGGCGAAACAGATGGGCCGCTATGTCGGCCGCCTCATCGCGGCGCGCATCGCCGGACAATCCGCACCAAAGCCGTTTCGCTATCATCATCTCGGCGATCTGGCGACCATCGGCCGCCGCTCGGCCGTGGTCAGGCTCGGCCGGTTCGAGCTGCGGGGCTTTCTCGGTTGGCTGTTCTGGAGCGTGGTGCACATTTATTTCCTGATCGGGCTGCGCAACCGTTTCCTGGTCGCCTTCACCTGGTTGTGGGATTATCTCACCTTCCAGCGCGGCGCTCGCCTGATCACAAACGCGCCGCGCGATCTCTGATCAACCGGAGGAGCCCATGAAGTCTCATGTCATCGGTGCGGGGGCACTGTTGATCGCCTTTGCGTTCGCCTATCCGACCGTGCGCGCGGCGGAGCTCAACACGGCGGCGGTGGTCTACAAGCTGCCCGACCAGATCGACTGGAAGGACAATGGCGGCAACAAGCAGGCCGTGCTGACCGGTGACCCGAGTAAGCCCGGCCTTTACGCGGTGATGGTCACCTGGAAGGCCGGCAATATGAGCCGACCGCATTTCCATCCCAATGACCGCTTCATCACCGTACTCTCCGGGACGTGGTGGGTCGGCACCGGCAACAAGTTCGATCCCAACAGCACCGTGCCGATGCCGGCGGGGAGCTTCGTCACCCATTTCGGCAAGCAGGTGCACTATGACGGCGCCAAGGAGGGCGACGCGGTGCTGCTCATTGTCGGCGAGGGTCCGGCGACAGCGACGCGCGTCGACGAGGCGAAATAGCCGCGAGCGCCGCCCGCGCATCAATGAACGCGTTGGCCGTCGCTTTCGCCATCGCCTCGGCGCTGTGCTTTGGCGGCGGCCTGGTGCTCACCCAAATCGGCTTGCGCAAGCTCTCGCCGCTCGCGGGCGCGGCGATCAGCGTGCCGTCGTCGGCTTTCTTCATGCTCGCACTGTCGCCGTTCGTCATCGGCAGCGAACCAGTGCACTGGGCCGCGGTGCCGATCTTCGCCGCCATCGGCCTGATTTATCCGGGCTCGGTGACGCTGATCACCTTCGAATCAAACCGCGTGCTCGGACCGGTGATCGCTGGCACCCTTGGCAACCTGGCGCCGCTGTTCGCCGTCGGGCTTGCCTTCGTCCTGCTCGGTGAGCCGCTGCGACCCGCGCAACTTGCCGGTCTCGTCGTGGTCGTTGCCGGCGTCGCGGTCTTGTCCTCACGGCCCGGCGAAATGACGCTGTGGCGTTCCTGGTATCTGCTGCTGCCGATCGCCGGCGCCGTGCTGCGCGGCACGATCCAGCCAGCCATGAAGCTCGGTCTCGCGGTGTGGCCAAGCCCGTTCGCGGCCTCCCTGGTGAGCTATATCGTTTCCGCCCTGGTCGTCCTTTCCGCCGCGCGGCTGCGCACCGGACGCCTTGTCGCTGAGGCGCCGCAACGGACGCGGCTCTGGTTCGTGGGCGTCGGCATCGTCAACTGCATGGCCGTGCTGCTGCTCTACGCAGCGCTGACCAAAGGCCCGGTGACCCTGGTCTCACCGCTCGTCGCGACCTATCCCCTGGTCACTGTGCCGCTGAGCGCACTCGTCCTCGGCAAAAGTGAAGGCGGCACGCGGCTGCTCGTGGCCGTCGCGCTCACGGTCGCCGGTGTCGTGCTGTTGATCGTCGGATAATTAGAGCCCGCTGAACCAGTTGTAGCCCTGGTTCTCCCAATACCCGCCGAGATCCTTGTTGGTGACGTTCATCTCCATCACGTATTTCGGATTCTTGAAGCCGAGCTTGGTGGGGATGCGGATCTTCATCGGATAGCCGTACTTCACCGGCAGGATTTCATCGGCAAATTTGAAGCTCATCTGGGTCTGCGGATGTAGCGCAGTCGCCATGTCGATGGTGTTGGAATAGCCCTCGGCGCAGCGGAACCAGACATATTTCGCGCGCGTGTCGGCGCCGACGCGCTTGAGGAACTCCGACAGCCGCGTGCCAGTCCACGAACCGATCGCGCTCCAGCCCTCGACGCAGACATGCCGCGTGATTTGCTTCTCCTGCGGCAGCGCGTAGAGCTCATCGAGCGTCCAGCTTTTTTTGTTGTCGACCAGGCCGCCGACGATGAACTTGTAATCCTTGCCGTCGACCTCTGGCGCTTCATCCTCGCTGTAATAGCCGTTGAACGGAAACGGTTTGGTGATGGCGCTTTCCGGGAAGGTCGGAGCGAGCTTCGTCGAGCTGAACAGCAGCGCCTGGGCGCCATCGTTGAATTCGGAAATCTTGCGCAGCACGCGCTCGGCGGAAAAGCTGTCGTTGATATCGCACCCGGTGAGCACTGTGAGCGCGCCCAGGCTCGCTGCGCCGCGCAGGAAGAACCGCCGGCTCGGATCCGGCATCAGCTTGGCCGCGTCCTTGATCAGCAGCTTCGGATCGACACCGGGGATGATTCTGCGTTTGCGCATGATGTTTCTGCCTCAACGTCCGGTGATCATGGCGCGCAGGCTCTTCGGAACGATCAAGGCCAGCGCCACATGCACCAGGAGGAATGTCACGATCGCTGCCATAGCGGAGAAATGCACATAGCGGGCGAAATCATAGCCGCCGAACAGCGTGGTGAGCTCCTGGAACTGCACCGGCTTCCAGATCGACAGCCCCGAAAGCACGATGAGGACGCCGCAGGCGATGACGCCGAGATAGAGAACCTTCTGCACCGCGTTGTAGACGGCGAGATTGTCGTGCGCGAGCTTGAAGGTGAGCGCAGCCTTGATGTCGGCGAAGACCTGTGATGGGCGGATCGGAAACAGCTTGGCGCGAAAGCGCCCCGTGTAAATCCCCAATGCCAGATAGACCAGGCCGTTGATCACCAACACCCACATGGCGGCGAAGTGCCACATGATGCCGCCGGCGAGCCAGCCGCCGATGGTGATGGCGAGCGGAAATTCGAAGTTGAACAGCGGGGAGGCGTTGTAGATCTGCCAGCCGGAGCCGATCATCACGATCATGGCGATTGCGTTGACCCAGTGGGTCACGCGTACCCAGGCCGGATGGATCTTGCGCGCCTCCGCCGGAGCGGTCATTTCGGCATCAGTCACTGCCACGCTCATCATCAAAGCCTTTGTCTTTGCCAGCTCGACGCCTCGCCCTGGCGGCCCTGCTCTAGCAAAACGAACAATTCAGCCGCCTCACAATTCCGTCACAGCCCTGCACAGCTACGTGAGGCAAAGAACCACGGATGCAAGCGCGTTAACGAATCTTCCCGGCGCACGGACTCCCGGCATGTGCTAGGTCTGTCTGCCGGACGTTAGCATGCAGATATTCAAGCAATGACCAAGACCAGTCCCGGCAATTTTTTCGAGGATTTCCGCCTCGGCCAGCTCATCCGCCATGCCACGCCGCGCACGGTGACGGTGGGCGACGTCGCCGTCTACAACGCGCTGTTCGGTCCGCGGTTTGCGGTGCAGTCGTCGGACGCCTTTGCGCAGGCGATCGGCTATCCACGTGCGCCGGTCGACGACCTCCTCGTCTTCCACATCGTCTTCGGCAAGACGGTGCCGGACATCTCGCTGAACGCCGTCGCCAATCTTGGCTATGCCAATTGCCAGTTTCTGCATCCGGTTTATCCCGGCGACACGCTATCGGCGACCTCCGAGGTGATCGGGTTGAAGGAGAACTCGAGCCGCAAGACGGGCATCGTCTTCGTGCGCTCGGCGGGCGCCCGATCCGACGGCACGCGCGTCCTCGAATATGCGCGCTGGGTGATGGTGCGCAAACGCGACGAGACAGCGGAGGCGCCGGCCGACCACGTGCCGCGGCTGCCGCAGGTGCTGGAGCCGAACCTGCTCGGTGGCGGTTGCCCGCCGCTCAAGGGCGACACTTACGATCTGGCGCTCGCCGGAAGCCCGCATCGCTTCGCCGATTACGCCATCGGGGAGAAAATCGACCACGTCGACGGCATCACCGTGGAAGAAGCCGAGCACATGATGGCCACGCGGCTTTACCAGAACACGGCCCGCATCCACTTCAACCAGTTCGCCGAGGCGCAAGGCCGCTTCGGCCGCCGTCTGATCTATGGCGGTCACGCGATCTCGCTGGCGCGCTCGCTGACCTTCAACGGGCTCGGGAACGCCTTCCATGTCGCTGCCATCAATGGCGGCCGCCATGTGGCGCCACTGTTCGCCGGCTGTACGTTGTTCGCCTGGTCGGAAGTGCTCGACAGAGCCGAGCTCCCCGGCCGCAACGACGTCGGCGCGCTGCGGCTGCGCACCGTGGCCACCAAGGACAAGCCTTGCGCGGATTTCCCCGATAAGACCGGCGACGACTATGATCCCGCCGTTATTCTCGATTTGGATTATTGGGTGCTGCTGCCGAAATAGCTACGCGCTGGCGCGCAGGTGCTCGACGAGAAGCCGCGCGTAAGGCGGCAGCGTCGCCGGGTCGCGGATGCAGATGGTAAGCTCGCGGCGCGCCCAGGGATCGGCGAGATCGACCATCTTGAACGCCGCCGCCTTGGCGGTCCGCTGTGCCGTGGTCTGCGGCACGATTCCGACCCCGACATTGCACTCGACCAGGCGGCAGATGGCGTCGAAGCTGCGCAGCTGCACGCGCAGCCGCAGCGGCTTGCCGATGCGACTCGCCTTGGCGGCAAGAAAACGCTGCAGCGCACTGGCGCGATCGAGGCCGACGAAATCGTAATCGAGCACCTCGGCAAAGCCGACGCTCTTGCGCTTGGCCAGCGCATGCTCGTGCCCGACCACGACGACAAAGCGATCGCTGCGGAACGGAAACGTGTGCAGCCCACCGGAATCGACCGTCCCAGCAACAATGCCGATATCGGCGACTCCCTCCGCGATCAGCCCGACGATCTCGTCGGACAGCCGCTCCTCGAGGTCGACGCTGATGTCCGGATGGGCGGCGAGGAACGAGCTCAGGGTCTCCGGCAGAAACTCGGTGAGCGCATTGGTGTTGGAGAGGATGCGCACCTGGCCGGCGAGACCGCGCGCGAACGGCCCAAGGTCCTCGCGCAGGCGCTCCGCCTGGGTGAGGATGGTGCGCGCGTGCGCCAGCAAGGTGCGGCCGGCTTGTGTCGGCGTCACCCCGGCGCGGCCGCGGATCAGCAGCGAGGCACCGAGCGCCTCCTCCATCTTGCGGATTCGCGTGCTTGCGGCGGGCAGCGCGAGATTCGCCCGCCCGGCGCCGTGCGTGATGCTGCCGGCCTCGACGGTGTGGCGAAACAGATTGAGATCGGTCAGATCGAAGCGCATCAGGGCCAGCCTTCGCATTTGGCGAAGGCTGGCTACGCCAAATGCACATTGTATCGCTATATTTCCTGCCTAAACTTTACGTTTAGCGAAGGCTGAGGTCCAGCGTTTCTTGCGCAAAGCGACCAACTGAAGCGCCCGATCGCAGACCGCAGCCATTGATGATGTGAAAAGCGCTCGCGATGAGAGCTGCCATGCCAACGGCGCGTTGCGATGCGGATGGACATCCGATAGGACCACCCATCGGCGCCTCGAGTGTGGAGAAAAAAGATGGCCGAGGCTAAAGCGGGAATGACGCGACCGCGTCCAATCTCACCGCACCTCCAGATTTATCGGCTGACTCTGACGATGGTGATGTCCGGCCTGCACCGGATCACCGGCATGGCTCTGTATTTTGGCACGCTGCTGCTCGCCTGGTGGCTGATCGCTGCCGCGGCCGGGCCCAATGCCTATGCGGGCTTCGACTGGTTCATGGGCACGCTGATCGGGCGACTGATCCTGTTCGGCTACACCTGGGCGCTGGTGCACCACAGCCTCGGCGGCATCCGCCACCTGATCTGGGACACCATCCACGGTTTCGGCCCCAACGAGCGCGAATGGCTCGCCGCGGCGACCATCATCGGCTCGATCGGACTGACCATCGCCATCTGGGTGGTCGGCTATCTGGTCATGGGAGGCCCGCGATGATCGGCGAGAAAGCGAACGCCATGCGCACGCCGATGCGCTCGGTTCGCGGCCTCGGCGCCGCCGGATCCGGCACGCATCATTTTTGGTGGCAGCGCGTCACCGGCGTGGCGCTGATCTCGCTGAACGTCTTCTTCGTGGTGATCGCGATCGCGCTGCTCGGACGCAATCACGCCGCGGTGGTGCAGATCCTTGGCTCGCCCGTGGTGGCGATCCTGATGCTGCTGTTCATTGTGACCACCGTCTATCACATGTGGATCGGCATGCAGGAGATCCTGCTCGACTACGTGCATCACGATCTCTGGAAACTGTTCATGCTGATGGCCAACACGTTCTTCTGCTTCTGCGTCGGCTTCGCCTGCGCATTCGCGGTCCTCAAGCTTTCGTTCGGAGTCTGAACCATGGCCACGAACGGTCACGGCGCTCCCGCCGTCAACGGTAAAGCCTATCCGATCGAAGATCACACCTATGACGTCGTCGTCGTCGGCGCCGGCGGCTCGGGGCTGCGCGCGGTGGTCGGCTGCAGCGAGGCCGGCCTGCGCACCGCCTGCATCTCCAAAGTGTTCCCGACGCGCTCGCATACGGTGGCAGCGCAAGGCGGCATCGCGGCCGCGCTCGGTAATATGGGCGACGACGACTGGCGCTGGCACATGTACGACACCGTGAAGGGGTCGGACTGGCTCGGCGACCAGGATGCCATCGAGTTCCTCTGCCGCAACGCGCCAGAAGCCGTCTACGAGCTTGAGCACTGGGGGCTGCCGTTCTCGCGTCGCGATGACGGCAAGATCTATCAGCGCCCGTTCGGCGGCATGACCACGCATTATGGCAAGGGCACCGCGCAGCGCACCTGCGCCGCGGCCGACCGGACCGGCCATGCCATGCTGCACACCATGTACGGTCAGGCGCTGCGCCACTCGGCGACGTTCTTCATCGAGTATTTCGCGCTCGACCTGATCATGGACGAGGAAGGCCGCTGCCGTGGCGTCATTGCGCTCAAGCTCGACGACGGCACGCTGCATCGCTTCCGCGCCAACATGACGATCCTGGCGACCGGCGGCTACGGCCGCGCCTATTTCTCCTGCACGTCGGCGCATATCTGCACCGGCGATGGCAACGCCATGGTGCTGCGCGCCGGCCTGCCGCTCGAGGACATGGAGTTCGTGCAGTTCCATCCGACCGGCATCTACGGCGCCGGCTGCCTGATCACCGAAGGCTCGCGCGGCGAAGGCGGCTATCTGGTCAATTCCGAGGGCGAGCGCTTCATGGAGCGCTACGCGCCGTCCGCCAAGGACCTCGCCTCACGCGATGTCGTCTCCCGCGCCATGACCATCGAGATCCGCGAAGGCCGCGGCGTCGGCAAGCTCAAGGACCACATCTTCCTGCACCTCGATCATCTCGATCCGAAGGTGCTGCATGAGCGGCTACCGGGCATTTCCGAATCCGCGCGCATCTTCGCCGGTGTCGACGTCACCCGCGAGCCGATCCCGGTGCTGCCAACCGTGCACTACAACATGGGCGGCATTCCCACGAACTATCACGGCGAAGCCAAGACCAAGAAGAACGGCGATGCCGAATCCATCGTGCCCGGCCTGATGGCGCTTGGCGAAGCGGCCAGCGTCTCCGTGCACGGCGCCAACCGGCTTGGCTCCAACTCGCTGATCGACCTCGTCGTGTTCGGCCGCGCCGCCGCGCATCGCTGCGCCGAGGTGCTCACGCCCGGCGAGAAGCAACCCGACCTGCCGAAGGATTCCGCCGAGCGCGCGCTCGCGCGGCTCGACCGCTTCCGTCATGCCGCGGGCGGCACGCCGACCGCAGACCTGCGGCTGCGCATGCAGAAGGTGATGCAGACCAATTGCGCCGTGTTCCGCACCGGCGAGATCCTCGACGAGGGCAAGAAGCTGATCGGCCAGGTGTTCAATGATGCGGGCGATATCCGCGTCAGCGATCGCTCGCTGATCTGGAATTCCGACCTGATCGAGACGCTCGAGTTGGACAACCTGCTGGCGCAGGCCGTCGTCACCGTGAACGCGGCGGCGAACCGCACCGAAAGCCGCGGCGCTCACGCGCGCGAGGATTTCCCCGAGCGCGACGACAAGACCTGGATGAAGCACACGCTGACCTGGCTCGATGTCAGCAACGGCAAGGTGACGATCGATTATCGCGGCGTGCACACCTACACGCTCACCAACGACGTCGCCTATGTCGAGCCGAAGGCGCGGGTCTACTGATACGAACAATACGAAGCAGAGAAAGTCTCGCAGATGGCTGAATTCACGCTGCCGAAGAACTCCAAAGTCACGCAGGGCAAGACCTGGCCGCATGCGCCGAAGGCGCAGCACGAGACCGAGTTCCGCATCTATCGCTGGTCGCCGGACGACGACGCCAATCCGCGCATCGATACCTACTATGTCGATCGTGACGACTGCGGACCGATGATTCTCGACGCGCTGATCTGGATCAAGAACAAGATCGATCCGACGCTCACCTTCCGCCGCTCCTGCCGCGAAGGCGTGTGCGGCTCCTGCGCCATGAACATCGACGGCACCAACACGCTCGCCTGCACCCGGCACATGGATGAGGTGAAGGCGCCGATCCGCATCTATCCGCTGCCGCATCAGCCGGTGGTGAAGGATCTGGTGCCCGATCTCACCAATTTTTACGCGCAATACGCTTCTATCGAGCCGTGGCTGCACACGTCGACGGCGACGCCGGAAAAGGAATGGAAGCAAAGCGTGGAAGACCGCAGCAAGCTCGACGGGCTCTACGAGTGCATCCTCTGCGCCTGCTGCTCGACGTCCTGCCCGAGCTACTGGTGGAACCCGGAGCGTTATCTCGGACCGGCGGCGCTGCTGCAGGCCAACCGCTGGATCAAGGACAGCCGCGACGAGGCCACCGGCGAGCGACTCGACTTCGTCGAGGATCCGTTCCGGCTCTATCGCTGCCACACGATCATGAATTGCGCCAAAGCCTGCCCGAAGGGACTCAATCCGGCGCAGGCGATCGCCGAGATCAAGAAGGACCTCGTCGAGCGGCAGGTGTGATGCTCGATCACATCGGCTTTTCGGTCTCGGACTACGCGCGTGCGAAGCGCTTCTACACGCAGGCGCTGGCGCCGCTCGGCTACGCGCTGATCATGGAAGTCGAGCAGGAAACCCAGAAAGGCTTTCCGGCCGCCGGCTTCGGCGCCAAGGGCAAGCCGGACTTCTGGATCGGCGGCGAAGGCGGGCTGAACAAGGCCGTGCACGTCGCCTTCGTGGCGAACGACCGGGCCACCGTCGACGCCTTCTATCAGGCCGCGCTTGCCGCAGGTGCGCGGGACAACGGCGCTCCGGGGCTGCGCCCGCACTACCACGCCGACTACTACGCTGCCTTTGTGCTCGACCCCGACGGCCACAACGTCGAAGCCGTCTGCCACGCGCCGGAATAAGCACTTTCCGACACTCTGAACCTTTCTCCGGGTCGGTCCGACCAATGGGCGGACCTTGCAACACCAACCCAGGAGAAAGCCATGTCACGCAAGTTCATCCTCGCCCTGGCCGCGATGGCCCTGGGCTCCGTCACGATCGCAACCGCTTCAGCCGACGCCATGCAGCGCGTCAGGACCCTCAGCAAAGCGCCTCCGCAGCGCATCAAGGTGCTCGTGCGCGAACCACGCCGCCACCTGCCGCCGCCGGTAATCGTGCATGGCCACCCGCACTGGCACCATCACTTCGTCATGGTCGACGGCCGCCCCGTTTATGACGCCGCCCCTGTCGTCGCCACGCCCGGCCCGTGCACCTGCCTGACCAAAGACTACACGCCGGAAGACCTGGTGATCTTCAAGGACGTGTGCACCAAGGAAACCGCGACCACGGTCGTCCCCGGCAGCCCCGCCGCGATGCAGATGCAGCAGCAAGAGCAGCCGTCGTCCGAAGCAAAGCCGGAGCAGACGGGCGAGGCCCCGCCGAGCAACAGCTTCGCCGGCAAAACCTACCAGGAGTTCATGGCTGAGCGGCAGCAGCAATCCGCCGCCAAGCAGAACTGAAATCCCGCAAAACACTTCACGAGCATGCCCGGCACACCTTGTGCCGGGCATTGGCGTCTTTAAAAGTGTGCGCGGAGCCGCCCATAGCAGAGCCGAGTGATCCCATGAGCACCGCGCAATATATCGACGTCTCGGTCGCCGACACGATCGCGACTGTCGCGCTCAATCGTCCCGACGTGCGCAACGCCATCAACGACGCGTTGCGCACCGAGCTCATGGCGACGCTGGAGCGGCTCGCCAATGACAGCGACGTGCGCGCGATCGTGCTCACCGGCAAAGGCGCGGCGTTCTGCGCCGGCGGTGATATCGCTGGCATGCAGCAGCGGCTCAACGAGCCCCCCGGCCAGATCGCTTTCAACGGCTGGAAGCGACAGAAGCGCACGCATCAGGGCATGAGCTTCCTGCACGGCATCAGCAAGCCGACCATCGCCGCGGTGAACGGCGCCGCGGTCGGGCTCGGCTGTGACCTCGCGCTCGCCTGCGACTTCATCATCGCTTCCGAACGCGCGGTATTTGCCATGAGCTTCATCCATCGCGGCCTCATTCCCGACGGCGGTGGCATGTATTACCTGCCGCGCCGCGTCGGGCTCGCGCGCGCCAAGGAGCTCATCTTCACGGGACGGCGCATCGAGCCGGAGGAAGCCCTGCACATCGGCATGATCGATCGGGTGACCAAGGCCGACACGCTTCTCGCCGAGGCGCAGCAATGGGCCGCGTCGTTGAGCCAAGGCTCGCCCACCGCGCTGGCGCTGAGCAAAGGCATCCTCGACGAGAGCTTCGAGCTCAGCTGCGAGCAGGTGCTGGCGCTGAGCCGCGAGGCACAGGCGATCTGTTACACCACGACCGAGCATCGCCAGTCGGTCGCAGCTTTTCTCGACAAGTCGAAGAAGTGACCACTGCCGAAACTTTAGCGCGCCTCTTGCATCCGCGCAGTGTCGCGGTGATCGGCGCGTCGGCGGACCCGAGCAAGCTCACCGGGCGGCCGATCTCCTACCTGCGCCGTCACGGGTTTACCGGAACGATCTATCCGGTCAATCCGCGCGCGGACGTGATCGGCGACTTGCGCTGCTATCCGAGCGTTGCCGCGCTGCCGGAGGCGCCGGACGTCGCACTGATCCTCCTCTCAGCCGAGCGCGTCGAAGCGGCCGTGAGGGAGCTTTCGGCCAAAGGCTGCGCGGCGGCGATCGTGCTGGCGAGCGGCTTTGGCGAGACCGGTGACGAAGGCCGCACTCGGCAGCAGGCGCTGAAGGCTGCGGCGGGTTCGATGCGCCTCCTCGGCCCCAACACCATCGGCGTGGTCAATGTCACCGACCGGATCATGCTGTCGGCGAGCGGCGCCATGGAGCTCGAGGAATTTCCCGCGGGTCCGATCTCGCTTGTCTCGCAAAGTGGCGGCATCCTCGGATCGCTGCTCTCGCGCGGCGTCGGACGCGGCATGGGCTTCTCCAAGCTGATCGCCACCGGCAACGAGGCCGACCTCGAAGTAGCGGATTGTCTCGACTATCTCGTCGACGATCCGGCGACAACGGTCATTGCGCTTTACCTCGAGGGCCTGCGCAATCCGGATCGCTTTCGCGCCGCAACGCAGCGCGCGGCGGAGCAGGGCAAGCGCATCGTCGCCTTCAAAGTCGGCCGCTCGGTGGCCGGCGCCCGCGCCGCCATCTCGCACACCGGCGCGCTGGCCGGTGCCGATCGCATCTATGACGCGTTCTTCCAGCAGCTCGGCGTCATTCGCGCGCAAAGCTTCGCCGATCTGATCGACATCCCCGCGGCGCTGGCGCACCGGCGCGCGCTTACTGGACGCCGGCTCGCCATCGTCACTACCACCGGCGGCGCCGCCACGCTGGTCGCCGACAGCGCCGGCCTCGCCGGCTTCGACACGCCGCCGCCCGACGCTGCGACTGCGCAGCGCCTGCGCGCGATCAAGGTGCGCGACACGGTGCTCGACCGCAATCCGGTCGATGTGACGCTAGCCGGGCTGCAGGGCGAGACCATGCGCGACGTCATCGACACGCTGCTCGCCAGCGCAAGCTATGATGCCGTTGTGGTGGTCGTCGGCTCGTCCGCGATCGGCCAACCGGATCTGGTGGCAAAGCCCTTGATCGCCGCGATGAGCAGCAGCAGCAAGCCGCTGCTCGCTTACGTGAGCCCGGACTCGCCGCATATCGTGCGGCATCTCAATCGCCACGGCGTACCGGCCTTTGCCGCGCCGGAGAGCGTCACCGCCGCGCTGTCGGCGATGGCTCAAACCCCGCCGCGCGCCTCGGCAGTGCAAGCACGCCGTCCCATTGACGATCTTGCGTTGCCTGCGGGGCCGCTGAACGAAGTCGAGAGCAAGCAACTGTTCGCCCGTTTCGGTATCCCGGCCGTACGCGAGCACGTCGCCAAGACCCCCGCGCAGGCGCAAGCCGCGGCGTTGCAGCTCGGCGGCAAGCTCGTCGCCAAAGTGGTGTCGCGACAGATCGCGCATAAGACCGAGATCGGCGGTGTCGCGGTTGGCCTCGAGCCTGGCGCCGTGGCGCGCTGGTGCGAGACGACCCAGGCAAGATTAGGCCAAAGCCTCGAAGGATTTCTGGTGCAGGAGCTGATCGCCGACGGCGTCGAGATGATCCTCGGCTGCCATCGCGATCCGCAGCTCGGGCCTGCGATCCTGCTCGGCTTCGGTGGCGTCAATGCCGAGCTGTTCGCGGACACCGCGATCCGACTGCCGCCGCTCGGCCAAAGCGATGCGCAAGCGATGATCGATGCGCTGAGGCTCACGCCGCTGCTGCGGGGCTTTCGCGGACGCCCCAAGGCAGATGTCGAGGCGCTCGCGGCCGCGATCGTGGCCTTTTCCGACATGGCCGTTGCCCTCGGCGATCGCCTGCTCGAAGCCGAGATCAACCCGCTGTTCGTGCTTCCCGAAGGTCGGGGCGTGCTCGCCGCCGATGGCCTCGTGGTGCTGCGCTAAGGAACCGGCGAACGGCGCGCCTTGTTAGCCCCGGCATGGACGACCATCACGCCCGCGTCTGGGACATCATGGAGCGGGTCGGCGTCTGCATGCTGACCACGCGCTTTGCCGATGGACTGCGCGCGCGTCCCGTTGAAGCGCGGCCGGATCGAAAGAACGGTGTCCTTTACTTCGTCACCGATGCGCGCAGCGGCAAAGAGCACGAAATCGCCGAGCATCACGAGGTCGGTCTTACCTTCGTCAGCACCAAAGATAAGGCTTATCTCTCGATCACCGGCCGCGCCGCGGTGATCGACGACCGAGCGCGGCTCGCGCAAATCTGGAAAAAGACCGACACGGTGTGGTGGCCCGGCGGCCCCGACGACCCGAATGCGCGCGTGCTCCGCGTCGAGCTGCTCACCGCCGAACTCTGGGATGGTCCGGCGAGCAAGGCCGCCGCGGCTTATGAATTCGCCAAGGCGCGCATGACCGGAGACAAGCCGAATCTCGGCGAGAACCGCAAGGTCACCGTGGACATGCGCGAGCGCTAACCGCCCGCTTTGGCGCGAAACGCCGCCGCCAGCGTGCGTAAGGCCGCGGCGGCGCGCGGATCGCTGACCCGCGAATAGAGCATCACCCGCGATTTCGGCAATCGCGGCAGCTTGAGCGCACCGCCCACATCGACGCTGCCAATGGGAGCGATGCGGCGCGCCAGCGGCGCGACCGCAATGCCGGCGCTCACCGCGGCGCAGACCGCGGCGATGCCGCCGCCGAGAAACGTTTCGTTCCAGGGAATGCGCGCCGTCTCAAGTGCGCGCACCGCCAGCGCCCGCACGCCGCAGGGCGGCGCCAGATTGGCAAGCCGCAACGGCTCGCCCGCCGCCGGCGCAAAGGACGGCGCGGCGAACCAGGCGAATTCGTCATCGGCGAGCGCTTCGCCGCCGCGATGGCTGCCCTCGCGACGCACGATGACGCCGTCGAGCTTGCCTTTATCGAAAGCGTCGAGCAGCGGGCGCGAGAACCCGATATTCAGCTCCAGCGTCAGCCCGGGGTCGGCAGCGCCGAGCTTCGCCAGCAGCGTCGGCAATTCCGGTCCCGCGGCGTGGTCGCTGACGCCGAGTCGCAGCTGATAGGCGTCGCCGCGTGTCACCGCCAGCGCGCGGTCATTGGCGGCCAGCATGGCCTTGGCGTGCTCCAGGAACGCGGCCCCCTCGGGCGTCAGCCGCACCGAGCGCGGCGTGCGCTCGACGAGCCGCCGGCCGAGGAAGCTCTCGAGCCGCTTGAGTTTCAGGCTGACCGCCGACTGCGTGGTGCCGGTCGCCTCGGCGACCCGCGTGAAGTTCGCGAGGGAGGCCAGCAGCGTGAAGCTCTGCACGGCGTCGAGGTCGAAGGTCTTTGCGACCATGATAACGAAACCTCATCGCTGTTATTATCGATCATCGGATTTCATCATCATGGCGGGCGCCCTAGCTTGCTGTCAACGAGCCGCGATGAAGGAGAACCGTCATGCCCATGATCACCGTCCAATTCGCCCCTGTGCAGCGCAAAGCCGGCCTGGTCGAGGCCGTCGCCAAGGCCGCGAATGCCTTGTCCGCCGAGTTCTTGCACAAGGATCCGAGCATCACCGCGGTCGCGGTCGAGGAGCGCGATCCGGCCACCTGGTTCATCGGCAACAAGCCGCTTTCCGAGCAGGGCTTGGCGAGCTTCTGGCTCGATATCCGGGTGGTCGACGGCACCAACACCCGCGAGGAAAAGGCCGCCTTCATCGCGGCGACCTTCGCCAAAATGCGCGAGCTCATCGGGCCGCTACACAACGAGGCCTATGTCTACGTCAATGAGGTGCGCGGCGATGCCTACGGCTATGGCGGCCTGACGCAAAACGAGCGCTACATCCCGGGAAAGTTGCGGACCAAAGCCAAGGCTGCCTGAGCGGGCGCGAGCTGCCAGCGGCCGGACAGCAAAAAAGCCAGAGAAATGACCGGGCGTTTAACTCTGGCAAACTTCTTGCAGCGATCCTCGAAGCCGGGCAGCACCGATTCGAGGACGCCGCATACCATGCCAACCGACCTGACAGCGGCCTTTGCACGCCGAGCACGCGAGCAGCGCGAAACCAGGGGCCGGGACATGATCCTGTACGGCTCGGTGATCCTGCTGCTGATCAATCTCGCGCTCATTCTCGCCACGCCGAGCCTCACCCACGCGATGAGTGCCTTAGCCCAGATCCAATAGTGAGCGTCTGCGGCGGCAGGACTATAGCTTCAGCTTCTTCTTCCGCTGGCCCAGCGTGCGCAAGCGCAGCGCGTTGAGCCTGATGAAGCCTTCCGCGTCGCGATGATCGTAGGCGACCGCGCCTTCCTCGAAGGTGACGAGGTCCTGATCGTACAGCGAATATTTGCTCTCGCGCCCGACCACCGCGACATTCCCCTTGTAGAGCTTGAGCCGCACGCGGCCGCTGACGAATTCCTGCGACTTGTCGATCGCCGCCTGCAGCATCTCGCGCTCCGGCGCAAACCAGAACCCGTAATAGACGAGCTCGGCATATTTCGGCATCAGCTCGTCCTTGAGATGCATGGCGCCGCGGTCGAGCGTGATCGACTCGATGCCGCGATGCGCCGCGAGCAGAATGGTGCCGCCCGGCGTCTCATACATGCCGCGCGACTTCATGCCGACGAAGCGGTTTTCGACGAGGTCGAGGCGGCCTATTCCGTTGGCCTTGCCGAGCTCGTTCAGCTTCGCGAGCAGCGTCGCCGGCGACATCGCCTTGCCGTCGATCGCCACCGCATCGCCGCGCTCGAAATCGACGGTGATGTAGGTGGCTTTGTCGGGCGCGTTCTCCGGATCGATGGTGCGGGAGTAGACGTAATCCGGCACTTCCTGTGACGGATCTTCGAGCACTTTTCCTTCGGATGAGGCGTGCAGCAGATTGGCGTCGACCGAGAACGGCGCCTCTCCGCGCTTGTCCTTGGCGATCGGGATCTGGTGCGCTTCCGCGAACTCGATGAGCTTGGTGCGCGAGGTCAGGTCCCATTCGCGCCATGGCGCGATGACGGTGACATCGGGCTTGAGCGCAAAGTAAGTGAGCTCGAAACGGACCTGGTCGTTACCTTTGCCGGTGGCCCCGTGCGCGACGGCGTCGGCGCCGACCTTCTCGGCGATCTCGATCTGCTTCTTGGCGATCAACGGCCGCGCGATCGAGGTGCCGAGCAGGTACAGGCCCTCATACAGCGCGTTGGCGCGGAACATCGGGAAGACGTAGTCGCGGACGAATTCCTCGCGCAGATCCTCGATGAAGATGTTCTGATCCTTGATGCCGAGCAGCTGCGCCTTCTTGCGCGCCGGCTCGAGCTCTTCGCCTTGGCCGAGATCGGCGGTGAAGGTCACCACCTCGCAGCCATAGGTCGTCTGCAGCCACTTCAGGATGATCGAGGTGTCGAGCCCGCCGGAATAGGCCAGCACGACCTTCTTCACGCTCTTGCGCGCGCCGCTTGGCGGCATGGATTAACTCCACAATTCAAGGATTTGGCCGGTCGCCCGGCCGCATTGATCGGCGGGTTCTATAGGCAGAACGAGGCCCTGCGCAAGACCGCGCCGGAAAGGCGTCAGGCGAGGCCGGAGAGCCACTCCTCATAAAGCCGGTCGCCGACGCGCGCATCGAGCCCGACACGGTCCGGACGGGCCTGCGGGCTCGCGGCCTCACGCGCCTCCGACGGGGTGCGCCCGAAGCGCGCCTTGAAGGCCTTGGCGAAATACGTCGGGTCGGCAAAGCCCCAGCTGTAGGCGATTTCCGCGATCTGCCGGTGCATCTGCTTCACCGACAGCAGATCGGCAAGGCAGCGGCGCAGGCGCTGCTCGCGGATATATTCGGCGACCCCGCCGACAGGAGCGAACAGCCGATAAAGCTGCGCCCGCGACATGCCGACGTTTTCCGCGACGGTCTCGGGGTCGAGGCCCGGCTCGTGCAGATGCTCCTTGATGAAGCTCTGCACGCGCATGAATTCCGCATGCTGCGCGATCTCCGGCACATCGCCCGCAGCGACCGCTGCGCGATTGAACGCCATCGCCAGCATGTCGAGCAGCGAACGCCCCGCGATGCTGGCCTCTTCCGGCGTGAGCCTTGGCGCGGCGGAAAACAACGTCAGCAGATAGTTGGTGAGCAGCGTACCGGTGCCGCTTTCCGGATCGACCATGACACCCTGCAGCGTGTCAGGATCGGTGAGCAGCGGCGCCAGGCGGCGACGCGGCACGATCACCGACAGCAGGTCGAAATCGGAATTGAACGTATCCATGACGTCGGTGAGATCGAAGCAGATCACGGTGCCGGCTTTGCAACGGAAGTCGCGGCGCCGGTGCGTCATGTCCACGTGACCCGAGATGAACAGCTGGATCATGTAGTGATCGATGGAATCCCGGGCGAACTTGATGGAGCTGCGATCGAACTTCTGTGCGCCGGCCGCGCAGCGCGCCAGCATGATGTCGTCGAACAGATAGGATTCGACGCGCGCGTTGAAGTCATGGCTCGCCGCGGTTTGTGGCAAGCGCACGTCCATCATCACACTGATGCTTTCGCGCCACGCGGAGAAGCGTTCAGCCGCGGGCAACGCGCTCGTATGGAACAACGAGGCCGGCAGCTTCGCCTGGGCAACGCGTTCCGGATCCGTATTGAGGCGTTTGGGCATGCGAAGGAGCAATTCCAGGTAGTCTCAGCCGTATATTTCTACCCGATTTCCTCACTGCGGCAACATGTTCAACCGGTCACGTCCTCGAAGACGTCCATCTCGGCATTGCCGGCGAGCACCGTGCGCCACCCCTGCAGAAAAGTGCGCACCGTCGGATCACTCGCCACTTTTTGGCGATTGAGCTCGAAGGCGCTTGGCGCCTCATACTCGATCTCGACGACGAATTGCGCGGGATCATCGACGTTCTGCAGGAAGCGAAACCGCTTGGCGCCGAGCGCGGCATAGAACGGCGTCGCGGTCTTCATCAGCTCGAGGACTTGCCGCGCGTCGCCGAGCGTCCGCAATTTGACCTGCAGCACGCGTTTGACCTGGGTGTCGTTGCCCGCCATGGACCAGCCCTCACAGTTCACGAAATGAACAGCATCGCTCAGATCAGCCGCGAGGTGTAGCCAAAACCTCGCCCATTAATGTTACCGGGCAATCGCGCTGGCGCTCTTGGCGGGCACGACTAAAGCTCCCCGCATCCGGGATTTTCATCAGAGTGGGACCCATGTCCAAAGTTAACGCGCGTCTCGTCACCTTCGCTTCGCGGGCTGCGCTTGGTAGCGCCGCCCTCGCCGTTGCAGCCTTCGCCCTGTCGGCGCCGGCCGCGGCAGTGCAATGCAGCCCCAAGGGCGGCTTCCCCGCCTTTATCGCCGACTTCAAGAAGGATGCCGCGAGCAAGGGCATTTCCGCACGCGGCCTCGCCGCGCTCGACGGGCTCACGCTCGACGACAAGGTGCTCGCCGCCGACAAGCGGCAGGGTGTGTTCAATCAGACCTTCGAGCAGTTCTCGGGCCGCATGATTTCGGCGGACCGCCTGAGCAAGGGTCACAAGCTGATGCAGCAGCATGCGGCGGTGCTCAAGCGCGCTGAGCAGCAGTTCGGCGTACCCGGCTCGGTCGTCGTCGCGATCTGGGGCCTGGAGACCGATTACGGCATCAACCAGGGTAAGTTCTCGATCGTGCGCTCGGTGGCGACGCTGGCTTACGACTGCCGACGCACCGACAAGTTCCAAGGTGAGCTTGCCGACGCGCTGCGCATCATCGACCGTGGCGACATGAGCGCGGCGGAAATGCGCGGCGACTGGGCCGGCGAGATCGGGCAGACGCAATTCCTGCCGTCATCCTACGTGAAATATGCCGTCGACTTCGACGGCAACGGCAAGAAGGACCTGGTGCACAGCGCGCCGGACGTGCTCGCCTCGACGGCGAACTACCTCAAGGGCCATGGCTGGCAGCGCGGTGCCGGCTGGGGTCCCGGCCAGCCCAATTTCGACGTCATCAAGGAATGGAATAAGGCCGACGTCTACGCCCGCACAATCGCTCTCTTCGCGCAGAAGCTCGACGGCGGCGCGTCGACGAAGTCGGCCGAAGCCGAGAAGCCGGCGACGACCGGCGCGCGGGTGAAGCGCTGATCCTCTTCGACTGATCTTTCCGAACAGGGAAGATCAGCATGAAGCGTCGGGTGGGGATAGTATTGCGTATGGGCCCCACCCGTTCGCGCGTCTGAAGCGATCTCACATCTTCTGATCTGTCCGCTTGCCGGCGAACAAGCCGCGAATGGCTTCGTAGCCCGGCATGGCGAGGCGCTCGAGCGCCCGCTCCAGCGTCTCATCGCTCAACCGCGTGCGCGGCCAGCGATAGATCAGCCCGTGCGCCAGCCAGACGATGAGGAAGGTGACCACGCCGGCGAACACGACGTCAGTGAAGAAATGTCCGCCCATCGCCATGCGCAGCCAGCCGACGCCGGCGCTAAAGGCGAAGGCGGCGGCGTAAGCGAATGGCCGCAGCGGCGCCGGCGCCAGCGCCGCCGGAGCAAAGGTCCAGGCGGCGGCAGAGACGTCGCCGGAAATGAACGAGCAGTTGTTCGGGCAATCGCCGCGCGGATCCCACCACGGCACGAAATGCTCGGCGCCGCCATACTGGGCCACATCGATCGGCCGCGGACGTCCCCAGTGATCCTTGAGCACGAGATTGGCGGCGATGCCTGGTGCGAACGTCATGGTGACGATGAGGAACAGAATGGCGCGCGCCGAGATCAACAGTGGCCGCCGCGGCAGGATCAGCTTGAGGACGAGCGCGACAACGGGCGGCACGAGCATCAGCGTGACCAGCCACATCGCGCTTTCACGCAAATTCAGAATGAGCGGGCTGACGCGCAGCGCGAAATAATTCGGATCGACGAAGGTCTCGTAATAGGGCCGCGCGATGCGCAAATCGAGCTCTGGCCAGAGCGCGAAGACGATGCCGACGAGGGCCGCGAGGCCGAGCGCAATCAGAAGTCCGGTCCGATTCATGGCGTTCCGTCTAGCCGAGAGATGCGACAATGAAAAGGCGCGGTCGCCTCGATCCGGTCATCGCGCTATGATCGCGCCATGGCCGCACCGATCGACTTCTGGTTCGAATTCGCCTCGACCTATTCCTATCCGGCGGTGATGCGCCTCGATGCTCTGGCGGAAGCGGCCGGCGTCAGCGTGCGCTGGCGCCCATTCCTGCTCGGGCCGATCTTCAAGGCGCAGGGGCTCGACAACTCGCCGTTCAACCTGTTCCCGTTGAAGGGCCAGTATATGTGGCGCGACGTGGAGCGGATTTGCGGCGCGCTCGAACTGCCCTTCGCGCGTCCGGGGATTTTCCCGCAGAACGGGCTCCTTGCCGCGCGCGTGGCGCTCCTCGCGCTCGATCAACCCTGGGGCAAGGACTTTTGCCGCGCGGTCTATCGCGCGCAATTTGCGGAGGGCGGCAATATCGGCGAGCCACGCGTCATCCGCGACGTCCTGCTCAAGCTGCACCAGGATGCCGATGTGGTGCTCGGACAGGCGGAAGCCGACGACAACAAAGCCAAATTGCGGGCGCAGACCGAGGAAGCACTGCGTCGCGGGATTTTCGGCGCGCCGAGCTTCGTCGTCGGCGAAGAATTGTTCTGGGGCAATGACCGGCTGGAGCCGGCACTGGCCTGGGCGAAGCGAAGCTGACGCTCACATTCGCTCGCGCCAGCGCCCCGCATTGCGGCCGGCGATCAGCCAATAGGTGAGGCCGAACACCGCGCCGGCGGCGGCCGCAAGCTCGGCATTGCGGCTGATCGGCGGCGGCGGCTCGTCGATCGATTCGCCGACGGACCTCTCGATCCCGCTCCCGTAATAGGCGACGAGCAGCGCCGCCGCACCCGCCACCGCATGCAGGAGCAGCGAGCGCAGCCGATAGATTTCCGAGAGCACGATGAAGATGAGCACCGGAAAGAACGCCATCGCGCCGGTCAAGCTCGATGCGAACAGCACGACCAGCCAGAAGGCAACGCGATCGCCGACATCGCCGGACAATCCAGGCCATTGCGGGCCGAGGACACCGATGGCAATGGCGATGCCCGCGGCGAGGCTCGCGAGGAACACGGCGAAGCAGATGACGATGATGCGGCCGATGAATGACATGGCTGATTGTTTAGCGCATCGGCTGTTTGTCGTCATTCCCGGACGCCTCCACGGACTCGGCCGTCATGCCCGCGAAGGCGGGCATCCAGTAATCACTGCAGCTTCGGTGATTACTGGATCATCCGCCTTCGCCGCGCCGCCGAGCGTAGCGAGGGTCCGGCGCGGCCATTTTAGACTGCTCGCTGGCCGCTCGCCTTCGGCTCGCCAGCGCGAGGGATGATGACACCGAGTGTGTGGCTCGCGTTGAGCACATCACGTCCGATTCACGATTTCAAACAACCCGCGTCGCTTCGTTTGCACGCTCGTTTCTTATTGGCCGCGCCGGACCCTCGCTGCGCGCGGCGGCGCGGCATGCTTCGCACTTTCGACACGGCGTCGTTTTTTTGAAAATCAGCGACCTTCTTGGTTCGCCGCGCCGGGCCCTCGCTTACGCTCGGCGGCGCGGCATTGGAAAAGACCAAGGGCGCGCGGGACATCCGTGATCCTTCGGGATCTACGGATCCTTCGCCCCTCGCGGAACGAAGGCAGATGGTAGTCAA